>Ga0256404_1001056_pt1 | contig 69511 bp, 64 predicted proteins | sample RumenRJG_01DNA_FD_185990 | JGI IMG/M metagenome (GOLD analysis project Ga0256404, IMG submission 185990) | Bovine rumen microbial communities from Lethbridge, Alberta, Canada - RJG_01 | ecosystem: Host-associated > Mammals > Digestive system > Stomach > Rumen | place: Canada: Alberta | collected... | reverse complement strand
GAATGGATGTGATCCATAGTGATTGCTCCTTTGTTGATGATTTCTCGCAAAACCATTTTAACATGAAGCTTCACTATGGATTTTTGTTTTTTGATTAACTGTTCAAATTCATTTTACAACTAACCGTCTTTATGCATTATTTAACTTTCATTATATCTGAAACTGGTAACAAGGGGGAAGAAGCATCATGATCAGGCTGACGGCGGACCTTTACTATTCTAAAGGTACGCATAAAGAATGTTACCTGTATCCCGGCGATCCCCACAAATGCATCAAAATACCGTATAATGACTGGGGCGTTAAAGATCTGAACCGGGAAATCCGGTATCTGCATCTTCTGGACAGGCAGCACAAAGATTATAGTGTGCTTCCCCGGTATTACGGGACAGTGGAAACGGACCACGGTACGGGCCATGTTTTTGAATTGATAACGGATTACGACGGCAGCAAGTGCCGCACCCTGGAAGACATTCTGCATGATGCTGCCTTTTTGGAGAAATACCGTGACCTTGTCATCGGGCTGCTGCTGGATCTCAACCACAACCTTTATGACAATGAGATTGTCACCATGGGCCTTTTTCCCATCAACATCCTCTTCCAGCGCACAGCGCCGGATCAGTGCAGAATCCGCATCATCAACGACATGGGTTCCAAAACGCTGTTTTCTCCGGAATACCACCTCCACTGGTACGCCAAAAATCACGTAAAAAAACGTTGGCAGGGCCTGATCCGGTACATCAAGAAAAAATACAAGACTCCCCTGCCTCAGGAAATCGCCCAGGCAATCAGCAATGTCTGAATGAAAAGGAAACAAAGTTCATAGCAAACACGACGGCCTGTTTCTCCGGGTTACAAACCCGCGGAAACAGGCCGTTTTGCTTTTTATTGGATTTTAATGCGGGAAATCAATCCCGGAAGAACAGGTCCCTCGTGTAGACTTTGTCCTTGACATCCGCCAGTTCTTCGGACCAGCGGTTCGTGACGATGACATCGGACATCTTCTTGAATTCATCCAGATCCCGGATGACGCGGGAACGGTAAAAATCATCCGCTTGCAGCGTCGGCTCGTACACGACGACTTCGATGCCTTTCGCCTTGATGCGTTTCATGACACCCTGGATGGCGGACGAACGGAAGTTGTCGGAATTGCTCTTCATGGTCAGGCGGTACACGCCGACGATGCGCGGGTTCATGGCAATGATCATATCCGAGATGTGGTCTTTGCGCGTGCGGTTGGCCTGGACGATGGCGGAAATCAGGTTCTGCGGCACGTCGCGGTAGTTGGCCAGCAGCTGTTTCGTGTCTTTGGGCAGGCAGTAACCGCCGTACCCGAAGGAAGGATTGTTATAGAAGTTGCCGATGCGGGGATCCAGGCAGACGCCCTGAATCAGCTTCTTCGTATCCAGATGGCGCATTTCGGCGTACGAATCCAGCTCGTTGAAATAGGCGACGCGCAGGGCCAGGTACGTGTTGGCGAAGAGTTTGATGGCCTCCGCTTCCGTCGGCCCCGTGAACAGGATGGGAATATCCTTTTCCTCGGCCCCTTCGGCCAGCAGGCGGGCAAACACGTGGGCCCGCTCGGAATCCTCCCCGACGATGATGCGGGACGGATGCAGGTTGTCGTAGAGCGCCCGGCCTTCGCGCAAAAATTCCGGTGAGAAGAGGATGTTGTCCGTATGGAAGCGTTTCCGGACTTCCACCGTATAGCCGACGGGCACGGTCGATTTGATGACCATGACGGCCTTCGGGTTCAGTTTGGTGACTTTGCCGATGACGTCTTCCACGGACGATGTGTCAAAGAACTGTTTGTCCGGGTCGTAATTCGTCGGCGTAGCAATGACGACGTAATCCGCGTCGGCAAATGCTTCCTGCGGATCCAGGGTCGCCTGGAAATGGATGTCGTCCCGCTTCAGGAAACGGGAAATGTCGGCATCGACGATGGGTGATTTCTTTTCATTCAGCATACGGACTTTTTCCGGCAGGATATCCAGGGCCTTTACTTCGTTATGCTGCGCCAGCAGCATGCCCACGGACAACCCGACGTAACCGGTACCGGCAATGGCAATTTTCATGACAATCTACCTCACTTTGGTTCATTCGGTTTATTCTAACACAGTGCAGGCAGAAAGAAAAGGCGAATCCTTTCTTTCAATGGCGGTATACGCCGCCGTGATTGCGCAAGTCGGCAATAAACCGGTTCCATAATTCCTGTACCAGGTGGGCCGTGCCGCGGATACCCATCCAGGGCACGTCGTGGAGCAGCACTTCGTCCCTTGCCGGCTTGGCGATATCAATCACCTGGTAATGACGGCCGAGACGGTGAAGGAACAGGCTTTCCACGCTGCTGCCGAAGAGCAGCAGCCGGTCCGCCCCTTCCAGGAAGGCGTGGATTGCCTCGTCGTCGCGGCCGGCCACGAGGACCCGGTCGGCCGCCGTGCCGTAACACGCTTCGTCTTCGACCGGGTTGCGGCACAACACGGTCAGGACATCCGTGTCGGCCATCTCGTTCCGGATGGCTGCCGCCAGACACAGGGCCTGGGACCCGGGTGCCGCGATGACGATGGACGGAAAGCGCAGCTGCGCCCATTCCATCTGCAGGTTGTTCGTCGCGAGGGTTACCAGGGCCTGCATTTCGTCCAGCTCCCGGTCCAGTTCCGGATGGGCCGGCACCGGCAGCTTGTCCTCGATGACGCGGAGCCACCGTTTCGTGCCCTCGACGCCGTACGGCAGGCCGGCCTTGACGAAAGGCGTGCCGCAGCGTTTTTCGAGCGCCCGGGCCGCCGGCAGCCCCAGTTCCTCGTGGCAGACGATGTTCAGGTCGGCATCACCCAGGCGGCGCACCGCTTCGAGCGGACTGCCGGCCCCGGGCACGGCGCCCACGGTATAGCCTGCTTTTTCCAGGATGCGGACCAGTTCCTTCCGGTCCGCTTCCCCGTTCTGGTAATATTCGCTGAGACCGATCAGGTTGACCACCGGCCGTTCCGTCTTCCCTTGCGTCTCCCCTGCCCCGTCCGGCAGTTTGTCCAGGGGGCGCAGGAAGGCTTTGGACCAGCCTTCGGCAAAGCCGCCGCGGATGCCGCCGCTGTCCATGGTGACCACGGGGAACGGCAGGCGGAAGGAACGCAGGATGCCTTCCAGGTCGTCCCCGATGAGGCTGATGGAGCAGCTGTTTTCCACGAACAGGACGGACGGATGATGACCGGCGTCCACCAGCCGCCCGATGGTTTCGCGCAGGAACTTCTCCGTGCCGTAGACGATGGCTTCGTTATCCGGCTGGGAACCGAGGAACCGGTCGCTCAGGTCGTACCGGAAGCCTTCCACCTGGCGGATGGCATAAAAATAGCACCAGTAGGGGCCGTTGGCCACGACCTCGGCGCCGGGGATGCCGCAGAAGAAGGCCGCGGCACCGGCCAGGGCGCACGTATCACCCCGGTCGCACATCTGGCTGAACACCGTATCAGGCATAGACCACACCTCCCCGTCCGATCTTGCTTTGCAGCACCCGGCAGACAGTACCCATGATGCGGATTTCCCCGGCCGTTCCGGCCAGGGGTACCATGGGCAGGAAAATCTGCCGTAAGGAACGGTCCCGCAGCTCGTGCGTCGTCAGCACAAGCTCCGCACCGTGTACGAGCGGTTCCGCCTCTACGCGGCTCCGGACCGGCAGGTCCGTGCACGCCCGCAGGAACGCCGCCATCTTTTCCCGTTCGGCCGGCGGATAGGAATCGAGCAGGACGATGCCCTGCACGTCCAGCTGCAGGTTCCGCGCCGTCTCCAGCACGGAAGCCGGGTCAAAGAACTGGAGCCAGCGGCCGAAGCAGAGGACGGTCTTTGTGCCGGCGGCAATGCGCCGGAACGCGGCCAGTTTCTGCCCGAACCGTTCCTGTTCCCGCGCCAGCACGCGGGCAGCCGCCTCTTCCCTGTGCAGGAGCCGGCCCATGGCCTCGATCCAGTGGCACGTGCCGCTCCAGCCGACAGGATATTCGTCCTTCAGGTACGCCATTCCGAATTCCTTCTGCAGCCGTTCCGCCAGTTCCGTCTGGCGCTGGTGCGCGGCCACCTTGTTGCCCAGAAGGACCGTCGCTTCGGCCGCTGCCGCCCCGGCGAAATCCCGCACGGGCATATAGCCGGGGAACTGTCCCAGGACCTTCAGGCCCAGGGCGTTCAGGAGACGCACCGTCTCGCGCACGTAGTCGCCCCAGGGGCCGCCGTTGTCCCCCAACAGAAGCACCGTGCCCGGCTGTTTGGGCACAGGCCGGAAATACCGGTCCACGATCTTGTTGGCGATTTCATAAAAGCCCTGGGAATACTCCCCGTCCAGAAACCCGCAGCTTTCCGAAGCGATGACGGGGATGCCGTACTTCTTTTCCGCATCGGCCGCCACGCCGGCTACATCGTCCCCGATGACGCCTGCCAAGCAGGACGAGGCGATGACGACCAGCTCCGGATGATAGGTCTGCACGGCATAATCCAGGCAGGCCTGCAGCCGGTCCGTGCCGCCGAAAATGGTATGTTTTTCCAGCATCTGGCTCGTCAGGACGGGCACATTCTCCATGGTCTCCTGCATGGCATCCGCGTAGGTACGGTAATACGTCCCCAGATCCATGCTCTGGGCCACATGGGAGCAGGCACGGGGGCTGTGGAAGATCACCACGGCCCCCTTGTCATACGCCACGGCACGCCACACGCCGGGCATGCTGCAGCTGCAGCTTTTCATATTGTTCAGGAAACGTTTCGTCGATAACATGGGTACAGTTCCTTCCGGACCCGCGGCGGCAATCAGGCTCTCAGGCGCGGCCGCCGTATTGCTGGGCCAGTTCTTCCAATTCCTCGAACTCCATGGGAGTCGGTATGGACAATTCCGTATTCGTCATAAAATAATCCGCCACCGCCCGGTAGACGCCGGCCTGCTTGCTCTCCGGCGCGTACTGCAGCACGGTCTGGCGGTTGTTTTCCGCCTCGTTGACAATCCCGTCGCGCGGGATGAAGGCGACGAGCTTCGTGTTCAGGCGGGCCGCAAAGGCTTCCAGAAGTTCCTTTTCATGAGGCGTGTTGCGGCTATTGCCGATGATGCCGCCCAGGCGCACGCCGCCCCGCAGGGCGAAGCGCTTGATGCCTTTGGCGATGTTGTTGGCCGCATAGAGGCTCATCAATTCGCCGGACGACACGATATAGATGTCTGTCGCGTACCCTTCGCGGATGGGCACGGCAAACCCGCCGCAGACCACGTCGCCCAGCACATCGTAAAGGATCACGTCGCGGTCGTCCGTGACGTGGAGGCTCTTCAATTTTTCCAGGGCCACGATGATGCCCCGGCCCGCGCAGCCGACACCCGGTTCCGGCCCGCCGGCTTCGACGCATAAGATGTCGTGGTATCCTTTGTTGACAATGTCATCCCAAGTGACCTCGTCTTTGACGCGCACGGCATCGAGCACCGTCCGGCGGCAGATATGGCCCAGCAGGAGGCGCGTGGAATCGTTCTTCGGGTCGCAGCCGATCTGGCAGACCCTGAGTCCTTTTTCACTCAGCGCGGCAGACACGTTGGCGGCCGTCGTGGACTTTCCGATGCCGCCTTTGCCGTAAATAGCGATTTTCTTCATTTTGCTTTCTCCAGGATATCAGCCAGGTACTCTTTCGCTTCCTTCAGGCTGGGCACAATGACCTCGGCCAGGGAGCGCATTTCCGCACCGGGCGTTTGCAGATCCGGTACCATGATGGGGTGCATGTTGGCCGCGTGGGCCGCCCGGATGCCGTTCGGCGAATCTTCCACCACATAGCAGCGGCCGGGTTCTACGCCCAGCTCGCGCGCCGTCAGCAAAAAGATGTCCGGCGCCGGTTTGCCGTGCTGCACGTCGTCGCCGCCCTTGATGACGTCGAAACAGGGCAGCAGGCCCGCATCGCCCAGTTCCAGCCGGACGGACGCAAGGCGCGTGGACGAAGCCAGCGCCACGGGAACGCCCAGGCCCTTCAGGTACGCCAGGATTTCCCGCACATAAGGTTTCACCGGCAGCCGGCCCCCGTCGTACCGGTCATGGAAGAGGCGCGAAACCTCGTCCCTATACCGTTCGTACGGGTAGGCATCGCCGTAACGGGCCCGGTAGACCTGCTCCGTCGCCTCGTACGTAAGACCCATGCACTGGTAGCAGACTTCCTCGATATCGGGAATGCCGTACTTGTCGGCCACGACTTTCCAGCACTCGATGACCAGCCGTTCGGAATCGAAAATGACTCCGTCCATATCAAAAATGACAGCGTAATCCATACTTTGCTCCTGTCGTATTCTCAGCTTTCAAACTCGCGGATGCGGTACGTGGCCCCGATTTCCTTACAGATGGCCGCGCACCGTTCCTCCTCTTCGCGGGAGATGGTCGTCGCCACCGTCGAAAGGACCGTGTGGGGCACAGTCCGGACGCACTCGCGGGCAAAGTCCAGCATGGCATCGAAGGACTTTTCCCCGAAGGCGGGACGCACCACTTCCAGGTACCGTTCCTTATCGGGCGTGTTGAGCGAAATCGAAACCGTGTCGATACGGTTCTTGAAGAGCGGCACGATATCCCGTCCGTTGATGAGGTTTCCCAGGCCGTTCGTGTTGATGCGCACGGGCATGGAAGGCCAGTTTTCCTTCACGTAATCCGCCGTCTGCAGCACCCGTTCCAGCGCTTCCGTCGGTTCGCCGAACCCGCAGATCACGACTTCCTTGTAGCGCGGTACATCAAACTGCCGGAACGCCTCCCGGACCTCGTCGAAATCCGGTTCGTGGTCGAGCCACAGGGAACCGGACCGGCCTTCCCGGTCCTTGAAATTGCGCAGACAGAACGTGCAGTCATTGCAGCATTTATTCGTCAGGTTCACATACAGGCCCTGGCGTACCTCGTACAGGATGGTCATCATGTCTCGTCACTCCTTACGTAAGATGCAGCGGCCGACCGGCCGCAAACCTGTCCTTCATACATAGTCCATTATAGGGTTCGCACCGGCTTACGTCAAATAACGGGACCTAGCGCAGATCCAGGACGACGATTTCCGGGCGGTTCCCGACGCGGACGGGGGATCCCCAGAGTCCGTAGCCGCTGGACACGACGCCCAGCATGGAACCGAAACGGCGCGCGCCGTAATCCAGCAGGTACATGCGCCCCGTGATAAAGTTCAGCGGCGCCTGCTGCCCCGCGTGGGTATGGCCGCACAGATACAGGTCGTACCCGGCGTCGCGGGCTTCCAGGAACCGGCGCGGCTGGTGTTCCATGAGGATGCGCACCTGCTGCGGGTCCCTCCCTGCCAGGGAGGCCAGGTAAGGATTGACAGGCATAGTCCGGTAATCTTCCAGCCCCACGAGGCGGATGCGGTCCGGCAGATCGACGGCCCCGTTGACCAGGAAACGGATGCCCGTGGACTCAAAAAGGCGCTGTTCCGCCGCCACGCGCCCGTCGTAATGGTCATGATTGCCGCGCACGGCATAGGTTCCGTACGTACTCCGGAAACCGGCAAGCGGCTCGTAGCTCTTCTCCCGCAGAATCCAGATCAGCTTGTTGTCGATCAGGTCGCCGCCGAGGAGGACCAGATCCGGTTTTTGCGCGTTGACCTTGCGCACCAGTTCTTCCGCGTAGCTCCGGCCGAAAAGGCCGCCCAGATGGATATCCGTCACAAAGACCACCTTCTGCGGCGATGGCAGGCGGCCGCCCGTGTCGTATGTCAGGGTGCGGACGCGGGGATGCAGGGCGTTCCAGCCGCCGCCGACGACGATGGCGAGCACGATAACAAACGCCGCCCGGGCATACCAGGCGGCAAGCGTCTGTCCGCCGGCCAAGCCGGGATGTATGGCGCCGGCAAGCAGCAACCCCAGGCGCAGGACCAGGTACAGGGCGAAGAAATACAGGGAATAATGGAAAAAGGCCAGCCAGTACCCTCCCAGATAAGACAAAAAGCGCAGCACCGGGAGCGGCAGGCCCGATTCGGGACCGCGGAACTGCACCCAGCCGAACACGAGGGGCAGGGCCAGGATCACCAGCGAATACCCGTGCCGGAAAAAAGGTACGCCGGTCCGATACATCAGCCAATAAAAAAAGGTCATGACGAAGCCGATGGCCGCCGTCATGAAATAGAATCTGCTCATATGGTGTTACCTCAGAAAAACGGACCCGGAAAAATTTCCGGATCCGTTTGCTTTACATCAGTATTTGGGGCCGCGGCGGTGGTTCCAGTAGTCGCGGTCGTACGAAGAATCCGAGGAGAAGTCCGAATCCAGCCGGATATCCGGGCTGACCTCCTTGGCGTGTTTCTTGATTTCGTCCAGCAGGTATTCGTTGCGGATCTTGATGTACGTACCCTTCATGCCCAGGGACTTGGTCTCGATGAGGCCGGCGCTCTGGAATTTGCGCATGGCGTTCACGATGACCGAACGGGTGATGTTGAGGCGGTCCGCCACTTTGGAGGCAATCAGGATGCCTTCGTTGGACTTCAGTTCCGTCAGGATGCCGACGATGGCTTCCCATTCGGAGAAGGACAAGGTCGTAAAGGCGATCTTGATGACCGCTTCCTTGCGGATGCGCTCTTCCATGGCCGCTTCCCTGTTGTGCAGCAGCTGGATGCCGATGACGGCGGCCGCGTACTCTCCGAGCAGCAGGTCATCGTCGTTGAAATCGCGGTCGTACCGGGCCAGGATCAGCGTGCCGATGCGTTCGCGGTTCCCGCGGATGGGGATGATGGTCGTCCGTTTCTCCCCGTATTTGCAGACCTTCGTTTCGTCGAAGGAGCACATATGCTGCTTATGGCTGATGTTGGAGTGGGTCTCCTCCATGCCGTTCACGAATTCCATATAGGGATGGGGGAACTTCATGTTGTCCAGCACCAGGCCGCGCATCACATCGCATTCGAATCCGTCCTGCAGGCCGTAGCCCAGAACATTTCCGTCGTTGGCCACCACGTAGGTGTTGCAGCTCGTCAAATCCCGCAGCAGATCCGCCACCTCATTAAAGGAAACCTTGCCGCCGCGCTGCATCAGGCTGTTCAACTTTCTTGCTTTTTCCAGCAATGTCGTCATTTTGTCCTCCATTCCGGCACAAGTGCCGTGTCATCAATATTGTAAGATGATTCCCGGACGTCCCCTCATCAGGCCCTTGGGAAATTCTTCTGATAAACCTTGTTGATGCGTTCGTTCGTGATATGTGTATAAATCTGCGTCGTGGAAAGGCTGGCATGTCCCAGCAGTTCCTGGACGGCACGCAGATCGGCGCCGTGTTCCAGCAGATGGGTCGCGAAAGTGTGCCGGATGGTATGGGGGCTCACCTTCTTGCGGATGGCCAGCTGCTGCACGTATTTATCGAGGATGCGGCGGACGCTGCGGTCCGTCAGGCGGCCGCCCCGGTTGTTGATGAAGACGAACTGGTGCTCCTCCACCCCGTACTTCTGCATAATCGGTACGCGGCTCTTCTGGAAATAGTTCAGCAGCGCCTTCCGGCACGTGTGGCCGATCGGCACGATGCGGTCCTTGTTCCCTTTGCCGTGGAGCAGGACGAAGAGACTGCCCAGGTCGACGTCGCCCGTCTTGAGCCCGGCCAGTTCGGAAACACGGCAGCCCGTGGCGTAGAGCATTTCCAGGACCGCCCGGTCCCGCAGGCCCAGCGCGGTCTCATCCGGCAGGTCCAGGATGGCGTCGATTTCCGACTCCTCCAGAAAGACCGGCAGCCGTTTGTCCAGTTTCGGCGTCCGGACGCCGGCGAAGGGATTCGCCGTGACCAGTCCTTCCCGCAGCAGATATTTATAGAAGGACCGGAGGGAGGAAATGCGCCTCATGATGGTGCGGCGCGCATAATGCTGCTGATTCAGGAAGGCGAGATAGGAACGGATGTGGATCACCTGGACCTGGGGCCAGGCAAAGCCGGCACCCAGCTTCGGGAGCAGAAACTGCTCGAAATCCCCGATATCCCGGCGGTAGTTCTCCCCCGTCAGGACGGACCCGTTCTTTTCCACGAACAGGTATGTGAGGAAAGCCTCCATCTGCTGTTTTCTGTCATCACTTTCCGACATCATTTTCTCCCAATCAATCGAATTCAGACTGTTTTATATCTGTCAGAATTTTTAAAGCTTGCACTATTGTGCTATTTTTCGAAAACTTCATCTGCGTTAACTTATAATATCATATTAAAATGAAAATTACAATTAACAATTTTATTAAATATTTTATATTCTGGCAAAAATATGACTTTTTTACCCTTCGGGAAGTACATCAGAATTGCACATTTGTCTTACAGGTTCAAATGCGGCCATGGCCCGTTCGGAATAAAGGGCATTCCGTACCTGTTTTTTGTGGACATGTTTTTTCTGCAGCGGCGGGGTCAGGCCGTAGTTGACATTCATGGGTTGGAACTTCTCCACATCGGGGTTGCTGATGTAATGGGCCAGGGCCCCCATGGCCGTGACATTCGGGAAATCGACAGTGCGCTCGTGCAGCCAGGCGCGGGCAGCGTGGATTCCGGCCATCAGCCCGGACGCCGCCGATTCGACATAGCCTTCGACACCGGTCATCTGGCCGGCGAAATAGAGATGCGTGTCGCTGCGCAGACGGAACGAGGCAGTCAGCACTTTCGGCGAATTCATATAGGTATTCTTGTGCATGACGCCGTAGCGGACGAACTCCGCCTGTTCCAGGCCGGGAATCATGCCGAAGACGCGGCGCTGTTCCGGCCACTTCAGGTGAGTCTGGAAACCCACGATGTTGTAGAGCGTGCCGGCGGCATTGTCCTGGCGCAGCTGGACGACGGCGTAGGCCTCGCGGCCGTTGCGGGGATCCCGCAGGCCGACCGGTTTGAGGGGCCCGTACCGCATGGTGTCTTCCCCGCGGCAGGCCATTTCCTCAATCGGCATACAGCCTTCGAAGACATTGCCCTGCTCGAAGTCCTTGACTTCGGCCGTTTCCGCGTGCTGCAGGGCTTCCCGGAAAGCCACGTACTCCTCTTTCGTGTAGAAGGGGCAGTTCAGGTAGGCCGCTTCGCCCTTGTCGTAGCGGGAGGCGCGGTAAATGACATCGTAGTTCAGGGATTCCCCGGTCACGATGGGTGCTGCGGCATCGAAGAAATGCAGGTAGTCCGCATGGATCTTCCGGGCGATGTCGGCGCTCAGGGCGTCGCTCGTGAGGGGCCCGGTGGCGACGATGACATAGCCTTCCAGGCTGTCCAGGTCCGTCACTTCCTCGTTGACCACCGTAATCAGGGGGTGTTCCCGGACGGCCTTCGTCACGGCCGCGGAGAAACTTTCGCGGTCCACGGCCAGGGCCCCGCCGGCGGGAACCCTGTGGGCGTCGGCGGCCTGCATGATGACGGAGCCGAGCTGGCGCATTTCCTCTTTGAGAAGGCCTACGGCGTTCTTCACGTCGGCGGCGCGGAGGGAGTTGCTGCAGACCAGTTCCGCAAATCCGTCGGTCTTATGGGCCGGATCCGTTTTCAGGGGACGCATTTCGTGCAGGATGACGGGAATGCCGCGCCGGGCCACCTGCCAGGCGGCCTCGCTGCCTGCCAGGCCGGCCCCGATGACGTGGACCGGTTCTTTGCGGACGTTGTCCTTGTTCTTAGTCTCTTCCATTTCATTACCTCTTGGTGTCGGAAAAAAGGAGGCGTACACGACGCCTCCTTCACAGATTTTGTTTATTTGCGGGCCGTTCTGCTTTTCGTGGCAGCGGAGGCCGTTTTGCGGGTGGTTGTCTTTTTCGCCGCGGATTTGCGCGTGCCCCGGCCTTTGACGACCTTTTTGACCTTCAGCAGGTCCGCCGTCGTGGTCTTCTTGCGCGAAGGCCTCTTCGGCAGGGCGTCTTCACAGTCGGGATTCGAGCAGACCAGGCGGACCTTGCCGCCGCGCTCGGCGTGTTCCAGCAGCATATGGCCGCATTTCGGGCAGGTCTCGTTGGTCGGTTTGTCCCACGACGTGAACTTGCAATCGGGATAATTGGAGCAGCCGTAGAAGACCTTGTTGGTCCGCGTGTGCCGTACGGTGATGTCGCCGCCGCAGAGCGGGCACTTTACGCCGATCTTTTCCAGCAGCGGTTTCGTGTTGCGGCATTCCGGGAAGCCCGGGCAGGCCAGGAACTTGCCGTACCGGCCTTCGCGGATGACCATCTCGCGGCCGCACTTTTCGCAGATGACACCGCTCTTTTCCAACGGGGGCGGGTCCTTGGGAATGACCTTGTCCGCCTTTTCCAGCAGGGCTTCGAAGGGTCCATAGAATTTCCGCAGGACCGTCAGCTTGTCTTCCTTGTGTTCGGCGATTTCATCGAGTTCCGTTTCCATTTCGGCGGAATAGGGAATATTGATGATGCTGCCGAAATAGGTCGTCAGCAGGTCGACGACTTTTTTGCCCAGGTCCGTAGCCACCAGCTTCTTGCCGTCCTTGACGACATAGCCGCGGCTCTGGATGGTCTGGATGATGGGGGCGTACGTGGACGGGCGGCCGATGCCTTCCTCTTCCATCTTCTTGACGAGGGAAGCTTCGGTGTAGCTGGCCGGCGGTTCCGTGAAATGCTGGACGCCGTGTTCCACTTTATGCAGCACGAGGGAATGGCCCGGTTCGATATAGGGAACGGGACCGGAGCCCTCCTTCTTGATATCCTTCTTGTCGGCCAGGCGCATGAAGCCGTCAAAGGTCATGACGGAGCCGCTGGCCTTGAGTTCGTAGTTTCCGGCCGCAATCTGCAGGGTCGTCTGGTCGTATTTGGCCGGTGCCATCTGGCAGGCCATGGTACGGTCCCAGATGAGCTTGTAGAGGCGGTACTGTTCCTTCGTCAGGTATTTTTCCACTTCGGAAGGCGTCCGCGTGATGGACGTCGGGCGAATGGCTTCGTGGGCGTCCTGGGCATTGTTCTTATTGGAGAAGAAGTTCGGCTTGGCCGGGCAGTATTCCGGTCCGAACAGCTGGTCCACAAACGACCGGATGGAGGTCAGGGCCTCGGCGGCCAGGCGGGTCGAGTCGGTACGCATGTAGGTGATGAGACCCACGGACGTGCGGCCGATGCTGACACCTTCATACAGCTGCTGGGCCACGAGCATCGTGCGCCGCGTCGTAAAGTTCAGGCGGTGGGCCGCTTCCTGTTGGAGCGTGCTCGTCGTGAACGGCGCGGGCGGCCGGCGCGTGACGGGTTTCTTGACGGCGGAGAGGACGCTGTACGAGGCCTGCTGGAGGTCGTTCTCCACGGCCACGGTCTCATCGGCCGTATGCAGTTCCAGTTTGGCGCCGTCCTTCTTCACGACATCGGCTTCGAAAATCGGTGCCTTTTCTTCTTCGCGGAGTTTGACCTTGAGGGTCCAGTATTCTTCCGGCACGAAGGCTTCGATTTCCTTGTCGCGGTCGGCGATGATCTTCACCGCCACGGACTGTACGCGGCCGGCGGAAAGGCCCTTGCGGACTTTACGCCAGAGCAGCGGACTCAGTTTGTAGCCCACGAGGCGGTCGATGATGCGCCGCGTCTGCTGGGCGTCCACCATGTCCATGTCGATGGTACGGGGATGCTTGAGGGCGTCCTTGACGGCCGACGACGTGATTTCGTGGAACGCGATGCGGCACGGCTCTTTCTCGTCGATGCCGAGGATATGGGCCAGGTGCCAGCTGATGGCTTCCCCTTCGCGGTCAGGGTCGGTTGCCAGATAGACTTTATCCGCCTTGGCGGCAGCCGTCTTCAGTTCGCGGATCAGGTCGCCCTTGCCGCGGATGTTGATGTACTCCGGCTTGAAGTCATGCTCCACGTCGACGCTGAGCGTGCTCTTCTTCAGGTCGCGCAAGTGGCCCATGGATGCCTTGACGGTGTAACCGCCGCGCAGGAATTTCGTAATCGTCTTCGATTTGGTCGGAGATTCGACAATGATCAGGTTATTGCTCATGAATCCTCCTTGAATTCAAGATTAATCAGATTTAAACCAGCGCCCGCAGGCGTCCCTCCCCACCATATTCTTCATCTGCATCTGCGTCAGATAGACGTGCATATCGAGCGGTCCGCGGCCGAGGAAGGCGGCGATTTCTTCCGGCAGGGCCGGACCCTTGGAAAGGTAATCCAGGATCTTCCGTTCCGTAGCCGTGCATTCGGCGGCGGGCCGGTTGCCGGAATTGGGGAACAGGTTCGAACCCTTGCTCCCCTGCCAGCGGGGAAAGAGTTCTTCCAGGATATGGGCCGGCTCCAGGACCGGTATGCCCTGGCAGCGCCGGATGAGGTCATTCGGGCCGTGGCACATGGGGCTGTAAATGTTGCCGGGGATGCAGAATACGGAGCGGCCTTCGTCGGCGGCGTATTCCGCCGTGATCAAGGCCCCGCTCCGGGGAGATGCCTCGACGACCAGCACACCGCGGCAGATGCCGCTGATGATGCGGTTCCGTTCGGGGAAATGGTACCGTTCCGGGCGGGTGCCCGGTGGATATTCCGAAAGGATCGCGCCCCGTTTGGAGATTGTCTTAAACAGGTCGCGGTTTGCATAGGGATAAGGGATATCCACACCGCATCCCAGGATGGAAATCGTAGTGCCGCCGGCTTCCAGCGACGCTTCATGGGAGATGGTGTCGATACCCTGCGCCCCGCCGCTGACGACGGTGAGGCCCGCTTCGGTCAGGGCCCGGGCGAACCAGGCCGCCGATTTGCGGCCGTACTCGTCCGCCAGACGCGAACCGACGATGGCCACGCACTGCGTTGTATCCGGCAGGGTTCCTTTCACGTAAAGGGCCAGGGGTGGTCTGCGGATTTCGCGCAGCAGCGGCGGATACTCCTTGTCTTCCAGGGTGATGAGACCGATGCCGAGGCGGCTGCAAGATTCCTCCAGCCGGGCCGGCAGGTCCCGGTCCCGTATCTCCAGGACCCGTTCCACCGCGCGGGGACTCAAAAGTCCCGATGCCCGGAGTTCTTTTTCCGAAGCTCCGTAAAAATCCCGGATGCTTCCAAAACATTCTTTCAGCTGCAGCAGCAGTTCCCCGTGCCCGGAGAAGGTTTTGGAAACGCCCAGGGCGGCCCAGTAAAATTTCTCTTTGGAATTGTCGTTCGTTTTGACCATGCAATCCTCCTTTGCGAATCAGTGACTATATAAATAAATAGCATACACCCTGATAGAAAGTCAACAGCAAAAGCACCTTTTCACAACTTTTCTACATATATATAACATCACGGGCCACTAAGGAAGCCGCGTCGCCGTGTCCACAGCGGCGGCGCAGCGCGGCGCGCTCCCCTGCCCGCTGCGCGGCACCTTTGGCGATATCGGAACGCAGCAGGTCCGCCAGCGCTTCCGTATCTGCCGCCGTACGGGCACCGCAGCGGGACGTCAAAAAGGCCGCGTTGCGTCCTTCCTGTCCGGGCAGGGGCCGGTAAATGAGCAAAGGGGCGCCGCAGGCCAGGGTTTCGGCGGCCGACACGCCGCCGGCCTTGCTGACGACGGCATCACAGGCCGTGAAGAGGTCCGCCATGTCGTCCCGGAAACCCAGCACGGTGAGCCGTCCGCCGTACGCTGTCCGGGCCAACCCGTCCAGACGCCTGCGCAGCCTCCCGTTCCTGCCGGTCACGGCGACAATCCGGAGGGATTCCAGGCCCGGCCGGTTCAGGACGGCACACAGTTCCTCCATGGGCAGCAGGCCATCCCCGCCGCCGGCCGCCAGGCAGACGAAATCCCCGTCCTGCCAGCCGTAATGGTGCCGCAGGACGGTCCGTTCCGCCTCGCTGTACGGGCGGGCAAAGGCCTTGCGCAGCGGAATGCCCGTGACCAGGACGCGCGGCGACGCCAGGCCGTTCCGGGCGGCCAGTTCCCGCACCCTCTCCGCCAGTTCCGGCGCCGCCACGTAGTACGTGTCGACACCGGGGCAGACGAGCCACTGATGGACCGTGAAATCCGTCACGACGACGGCCAGCCGCAATTCAGGATACCAGAGGCGCTTGTAACGGGACACGATGCCCGTCGGGGTGGCGTGCGTGCTGACCACGATATCCGGAGCCTCCCGGTCCAGGTAGGCTTTGCCGAGGCGGCACAGCAGGGCGTTCAGGGCATTCCGCACCCAGAGGGAACCGCCGCCGTTCCCCCAGCGGTACGACGCGGCATAGAGGGACGGACAGTGACGCAGCACCCAGCCGTAGACGCCCAGGGCCAGCCGGCCCGTCCACTGCGGGAAAAAGCGGAACACGTCGCCCTGTTCCACGCATAGGCGCGGATCTTCCGCCAGGGCTTCGGCCAGAGCCTGGGACGCCATGCGGTGCCCGCTCCCGATGGGGGCGGACAGGATCAGGACCTTCCCTGTCTTTTGCGTCAGGCCGGAAGGGCCATCGTGCCGCTCTGTATTTTTTGTAACAGAATTCCTGTGCTGCTTCGCCATCATCCTGCCCGCCATCCCGAAAAACGGCGGTTTCCGTCCTTTCTTTCCGCAATCCGTGTTATAATCAAAAAATGAGGCCGCAGGCAGGTACCTGCCGCCTGAAATCATTGCCAGCCATGCTATAGATTAACTATAGACTACTGTTTATTGTTTTGCAAGGAGGTTTCACCATGAGCGGAAACAGCGGATTGAACGCCACCCCGTCGGCGGACCGCGTCCATATCGGTATCTTCGGCCGCCGCAATGCCGGCAAGTCGAGCCTTATCAACGCCCTGACGAACCAGAACCTGGCCATCGTGTCCGACACGCCGGGGACCACGACGGACCCCGTGTCCAAGGCGATGGAGCTGCTGCCTCTGGGCCCGGTGCTGCTGATTGACACGCCGGGTATCGACGACGAAGGCGAACTGGGCAGCCTGCGCGTGCAGCGGTCCTACCAGGTCCTCAATAAAACGGACATCGCCCTCCTCGTCATCGAGGCGGCTGCCGGCCCGTCCGCCGAGGACATGGCCCTCCTCGACCGCATCCGCGCCAAAAAGCTGCCGGCCCTGCTCGTCTTCACGAAGGCCGACCAGCTGCCCGGCGGCGGAAAGGACCTGAAAGAGGCGGAAGAACACATTCCCCGCATGGCCGAAATCCGCGCCACCCATATTCCCTACAAGGTCGTCAGCAGTGCCACGAAAGGCAACATCAACGAGCTGCGGGAGACCCTGGCCCGCCTGGTGCCCGAAAAGACGGCGCCCTTCCCCATCTGTGCCGACCTGATCCGGCCCGGGGACTTCGTCGTCCTCGTCATCCCTATCGACAAGGCGGCTCCCAAGGGACGGCTGATCCTGCCGGAGCAGCAGACCATCCGCGACATCCTCGATGCCGGTGCCGTCTCCCTCGTCACGCGGGAAGACAAACTGGCGGAAACGCTGGAAAAACTGGGGCAGGACCCGGCCCTCGTCATTACGGACAGCCAGGTTTTCGGCGTCGTCAGCCGCATCGTGCCGGCCCGCGTACGCCTCACGTCCTTCTCCATCCTCATGGCGCGCCACAAAGGCAACCTCGCACAGGCCGTCGACGGCGCGGCCCATCTCAAGCAGCTCAAGGACGGAGACAAGGTGCTCATTTCCGAAGGCTGTACGCATCACCGCCAGTGCGGTGATATCGGCACCTGTAAACTGCCCCGCTGGCTGGCGGAATTTACAGGTAAACAGCTCGACCTGTTCTGGACCAGCGGCACCGAATTCCCGCTGGAACTCAAACCGTACCGCATGGTCATCCACTGCGGCGGCTGCATGCTGAACGAACGGGAAATGCAGTACCGCTACAACTGGGCGCAGGACCAGGGCGTCCCCATGACCAACTACGGCATCACCATCGCCCACTGCCACGGCATCCTGAAACGGGCCCTGGGACCTTTCCCGGACCTGGCCGCGAAGCTGGACTGAGACACACGAAAGGACAGAACCCTGCATGCACGGAGTTCTGTCCTTGTTTTTTGCCTTTTCGGCTTCTTCACTTTTTATCCATGAGGTGCTTTTTCCCGATATAGAAGATGACGGCCGCCACAAGGACCAGGATGGTCAGGCGCACCATGCACTCCCGGAAATTCACGATATCGTGGCCGATGACGACTTCCAGCGCCGTCGACGGGAATTTGCCGATCAGGTTGGCAATCACGTAATCGCGGATGCTCATGCGGCTCACGGCGCCGACCGCCGTCAGGATGCCCGACGGGAAATACGGCAGGGCGCGGGCGAAGGTCATCCACACGATGCCGTTCTCCTCGCTGGCCCGGTCGATGGCCTCCAGCTTGTCCGCCTTGGCGATGACTTTTTCCGCCGTGTTGCGGAAAAAGAAGCGCATGAGCAGGAAGCTGAGGACGACGCCGACGGTTTCCGCCAGCCAGGAAATGAGGATGCCCAGGGGCAGGCCGAAAATAAGCCCGTTCGCCGTCGAAATGAAGACCGACGGGAAAATGCTGCCCATGTTGATCAGCACATCGATGGAGAAACTGACCAGCATGGCCCAGGGCCCGAAGGAGCGGAAATAATCCGCCAGGGCGCTCACGTTGCCGCTGATGGCGAGGGTGAAGGTCTTATGCCAGAAATCACCGGCAAAGAGGTGCATCAGCACCAGGATGGCAACGAGGATGACCAGGGCGGCGGCTTTCGTCAGGCCGTCCGGGTTCTCGTACCACCGTTTCCCGGCCTCCTCGCGGCCGGATGTATCGTTCTTGTTCATCAGGTTACCACATTGCTTTTCAACGTAAACCCTTGTCTGCACAAGGGGACGGATTCTTCCCGTCAGGAATTGAAGATGCCCGCGAAGCGGGAATCAAACAGGTTGGATGTCCCGGCCAGCAGTTCCTTGCGCAGGTCCGGTTTCGACAGGACCTCCTGCGCGTCCTTACGGCACTTGAGCAGGACATCCGTATCTTTAAGTATATCAGCGAGCCGTAAATCCGGCAAGCCGTGCTGGCGCAAACCGAAGAGCTGGCCGGCGCCGCGCAGTTCCAGGTCTTTCTGGGCCAGTTCGAACCCGTCGTCGGAGTTATGGAGCACCGTCAGGCGGGCCAGGGTGTCCGGATCCTTGTTGTCCGTCAGGAGCACACAGTAGGACTGGTGTTCCCCGCGTCCCACGCGGCCGCGCAGCTGGTGCAGCTGGGCCAGGCCGAAGCGGTCGGCGTTCTCGACGATCATGAGGGTGGCGTTGGGGACGTTGACGCCCACTTCCACGACGGTCGTCGTCACGAGTACCTTGACGCTCCCTGCCGCGAAGGCCTCCATGACCTCGTCCTTTTCCGCCGGCTTCATGCGCCCGTGCAGCAGCGCGCAGGGAATGCCGCGCAGGAAGGTGCGCTTCAGCTCCTCGTAGACCTCGGTGACGCTGCGCACGCCTTCCATGCCTTCCGATTCCTCGATGGAGGCGCAGACGACATAGACCTGGCGCCCCGCGCGGATCTGGCGCACCATGCCCTCGTACACTTTACGGCGCATGTCGCCCGTGTAGCACAGGGTCTCGATATGCTTGCGTCCCGGCGGCCGTCCGCGCATGACCGTCGTCTCGATATCGCCGTAGACCGTCAGGGCCAGGGTGCGCGGAATGGGGGTCGCCGTCATAATCAGCACGTCCGGGGCGAAATCGGACTTGGCGGCCAGGCGCCCGCGCTGATTGACGCCGAAACGGTGCTGCTCGTCCGTCACGACCAGGGAAAGGCAGCGGAACTGGACATCTTCCTGGAGCACGGCGTGCGTGCCGATGAGGACCTGCAGGGAACCGTCCGCCAGGCCTTCCAGAATCTCACGGCGCTCCGCCGGTTTCGTGTTGCTCGTCAGAAGGGCGATGCGGACATCCGTACCGCGGAAGAACGACGACAGGGTCTCCAGATGCTGCTGGGCCAGGATGCCCGTCGGCGCCATGATGCAGCCCTGGTAGCCGTTCTCCGCGGCCTTCGCCAGGGCCAGGGCCGCCAGGACGGTCTTGCCGCTGCCCACGTCGCCCTGAAGCAGGCGGTTCATGGGCTTCACATCCTCCATGTCGCCGGAAATATCCTGCCAGGCCTGTTTTTGGGCCGCCGTCAGCTGGAACGGCAGGTTGCGCAGGACCTGTTTCACCAGGGCGCCGTCGCGGTCATGGTTGACGCCGAAACGGCCGTCGTAGTTGTGCTCCCGGTTCAGCATGAGGCCGCACTGCAGCAAAAACAGTTCCTCGTAGACGAGGCGCCGCTTGGCCTCCCGGAAAGCGGCCACGGACTCGGGAAAATGAATGTTCCGCAGGGCCGTCAGGCGGTCCGGGAAGCGGTAGCGCTGCAAAAGCGACACGGGCACCGTTTCCGGCAGTCCCTTCTCCGCCGCCAGGGCCAGGGCCTGTTTCACAGCCGAACGCAGATGCTGCTGCGTCAGGGACTCCGTCAGGCTGTAGACCGGCAGGATGCCCGGCGACGGCGTGCCCCCTTCCTCGTCCTGGGGCGTGATCGTCGCCTCGCTGACGACTTTCGCAGCCGACCGGCCCGGTTTGACGCGGCCCGTCACCACGACGGTCATGCCCGGTTTCAGGCGCCGCAGGTAGTACCGCTGGGCGCCGAAGAAATACAGTTCGGCATAACCCGTCTCATCGTGCACGAGGACGACGGAATACTGCCGCACCCGCGGGGAATAGCGGTCCGTCACATTCATCAGTTCGGCCCGGAAGATCTGCTGCGACCCGTCTACCGCCAGCTCCCGGATGGTCTTCAGATGGGAAAAATCGATGTAGCTGTCTGTCCGGGGGTAATAATTCAGCAGGTCGCCGAGCGTATGGATCTCCAGCCGCTCGAACGCTTCCGCGCGCTTTTTACCGATGCCCTTGAGCACCGTCACCGGTTCCGTCCACCAGGCTTCCATGCCTCATACCCCCTTTCACAGCGTATCCATGCACAGGCGGGGCGCAGGCCGCTCCGGAAATTTTCCGGGCAAGGCGCGGACCTGCCCCGCCATATATGCTAAATTATACCGCATTTACCACAAAATATCTTAAACATTTTTGAAAACTACTTGCTTTTCGCCTATATTTATGATAGTATACCTTTGTTAAACTTTTGAAAGAAGCGTCAAGCTGATTCTGTGAAGGAGGTAGAACCTGATGGCACAATTCTGTGAAGTATGCGGTAAGGGTGTTATGAGCGGCAACAATGTCAGCCACTCCAACCGCCACACTAAAGCAGCCTGGAAGCCCAATATCCAGTCTGTCCGCGCACTCGTTGACGGCGAAGTAAAACGCGTAAACGTCTGCACTCGCTGCCTGCGTTCTGGCAAAATTACCCGCGCATAATCAGACGAGATGTCAAAGACCGCTCCGTTGGAACTGTTCCACGGTGCGGTCTTTTTACGTTTTGTAACGTTTTTTCCATTTTTTGGGTGAAATATGGAAGAAACAGTATATTTCTCGCATTTTCCGTACAATTTTAAAAAAATCGTTGACATCTTTTTCAAAGAGTGTTACGATTCGCATATAGAAATTTGAAATGCAGAAACAAGTGCTTTTCCATTTCAAATTCTGACAGCGAAGACACAGACGTCTGACCGTCGGATTCTTTCCGACGGCCGGGCGTCTTTTTTCTTTGCTGGCGACAGTGCACATTGCGGAAAGGATGAGTGGAAATGAAAAGTAAATGCAGGAGTTTGTTGAGCCTGGCGGTCCTGGCCCTCATGTTGACAGGATTCGCCACACAGGCCTTCGCGGCGGACAGTCCGGACGTCGCGCAGCGTTTTTCGTCCGCGGACACGATCTGGGTGCTCCTGGGCGCGGCCCTGGTCCTGTTCATGCAGCCCGGCTTCGCCATGTGCGAGACCGGCCTGACCCGTGCCAAAAACGCCGGTAACATCGTCATGAAGAACGTCATGGACTTCTCCATCGGCACCCCCATCTTCTGGATCATCGGCTTCGGCCTCATGTTCGGAACCGATATCGGCGGCATCATCGGCACGCCGGATTTCTTCGTCAGCCACTGGACCGTCGGTGACGATGCCGGCTATCCTACCATGGCCTACCTGATTTTCCAGACCGCCTTCTGTGCCACGTCGGCCACCATCGTGTCCGGCTCCATGGCGGAACGCACCAAGTTCTCGGCCTACTGCCTGTACAGCATCGCCATCAGCCTGCTCGTCTACCCCATCTCCGGCCACTGGATCTGGGGCGGCGGCTGGCTGGCAGCTGCCGGCTTTCACGATTTCGCCGGTTCCACGGCCGTCCACATGGTCGGCGGTATCTGCGCCGCCGTCGGTGCCAAACTACTGGGACCCCGTATCGGCAAGTATAACGAAGACGGATCCGTCAACGCCATTCCCGGCCACAGCCTGACCCTGGCCTGCCTGGGCGTCTTCATCCTCTGGTTCGCCTGGTTCGGATTCAACGGCTGCTCCACTGTCAGCATGACCGGGGACGCCACCCTGGAATCCGCTTCCCACATCTTCATGACCACCAACATGGCCCCGGCCGTGGCCGCCTGCACCGTCATGTGCTTCACGTGGCTGCGCTACGGCAAACCCGATGTGTCCATGACCCTGAACGGCTGCCTGGCCGGCCTGGTCGCCATCACGGCAGGCTGTGACGTCGTCACCGTCGGCGGTTCCTTTGTCATCGGCCTGCTTGCCGGCATCCTCGTGGTCCTTTCCGTTGAATTCTTCGACCAGAAAGCTAAAATCGACGACCCCGTCGGCGCCATTTCCGTCCACGGTGTCTGCGGTGCCTTCGGTACCATCATGACGGGCCTGCTGGCTGAAAAGGACGGCCTCCTCTACAGCGGCGATCCCCACTTCTTCTTCGTGCAGGTCGAAGGCGTCGTAACAGTAGCAATCTACGTCACCGTCGTCATGCTCATCATCTTCACCCTCATTGACAAGACCGTCGGCCTACGCGTCAGCGCGGCCGATGAAATCAACGGCCTGGATTACGCCGAACACGGACTGGCTTCCGCCTATGCGGATTTCATGTTCGTTCCGGAAATCCCGGGTTCCACTTCCGCTCCGGCTCCTGCCCCCGGCACGGCCAAAGCGAAAAAGGCGGACAATGGTGCCATCGATGTACCGGCCGTCAAACCGGCCACGCCCGACGGCCATCATTATTCCCTCGTCACGATCATCACGTCCCGCGACCGTTTCCAGGCCCTCAAGGCGGCCATGGAGGAAATCGGCATAACGGGCATGACGGCCACCGAAGTCAACGGCTTCGGCATCCAGCGCGGCTACCGCGAAATGTACCGTGGCGCCAGCGTTCCGGCCCGCCTGCTGCCTAAGATCCAGGTCGACATCGTCGTATCGGCCGTACCGGTACGCACCGTCATCGACGCCGCCAAGAAAGCCCTGTACACAGGCCGCTACGGCGACGGCAAGATCTTCGTATCCACGGTTGACAACATCGTCAAGATCCGCACGGGCGAAGAAGGATTCGACGCCCTGCAGGATTATCCCATGGAAGAAAACCATAAGTAAAACCGCGTAAAGGATTCTTCGGAATCTGACCTTTGATAGACTCTTTCCTTACTCCTTTATTGCTTTTGTTTCGGTTGCAATCAAAAAGCGCTTTGGCCCTGAAAGACCAAAGCGCTCCTTTTTTGTTTGTGACGGAACGGACAGGACATCTTCCGGGGAAGCTGCTCAGTCGTCGGTCCGTTTGAAGATGGCTTCAAAGAAGCCCGGCGCTTCATCGGAATTGTCGATGACGTCCTTGTTGAAATTCAACTGCTTGCCGCATTCCGGACAGAACTTCGTGTTGGCACGGACGCGGTATCCGCAGTACGGGCACTTGATGTAGGCCTTCATTTCCTGCAGGCGCGTCTCGTAGAATTTAAAGAACTCATCCAAGGTATGCGTGTCGTTGCGGAAGGAATAGACTTCGATGTATTTCTTGTGCTGGTCGAAGAACATCTGTACCGTGCCGTCACCCATATCGCGGAGGGTGATGTCGTAGTACATGTTCTTTTTCTTACCGTGAATCACGTGGTTCGCTTCGTCCTTTTCCTTGACTTCGATTCCGCAATCGTTCAGGCTGTCGAAGATAACCTGCCAGGCAGTCTGGAAATCGGTTTCATAGAGGCGGATATCCTGACATCCGCCGGCACCTTTAATGCGCATAGTACCCACTCCTTGAAAAATAAGCCGCGAGCCATGACGGTCCGCGGCCTGTTTTTATTTTGCGTAATCGACAGCCCGCGTCTCGCGGATGATGACGACCTTGATCTGACCCGGATATTCCATTTCTTCTTCAATCTTCTTGGCAATATCCCGTGCCAGCAGAACGGCCTTCGTATCGTCGACGACTTCGGGTTTGACCATGATGCGGATTTCGCGACCCGCCTGTACGGCATAGCATTTTTCCACGCCGTCGAAGGACTCGGAAATCTCTTCCAATCGTGTCAAGCGTTTCAGGTAGCTTTCCAGGGTTTCCCTTCTGGCTCCCGGACGCGCTGCGGAAACGGCATCTGCCGCGGAAACCAGGACGGATTCCACGCAGGTCGGTTCGGCATCTCCATGATGCGAAGCGATGGCGTTGATGACCTGTGCCGATTCATGGAACTTCTTGGCGACTTCCACACCCAGTTCCACATGGGAACCTTCCATTTCGTGGTCGATCGCCTTGCCAATATCATGCAGCAGGCCGGCGCGTTTCGCCAGCGTTACATCGACACCTAACTCGGCAGCCATGACGCCTGCCAGCTGGGCAACTTCGATAGAGTGATTGAGTACGTTCTGACCATAGCTGGTGCGGTACTTCAGACGGCCCAGCAGCTTGATCAGCTCGGGGCGCAGACCGTTGACACCAACGGCGAACATAGCCTGTTCCCCTGCCTCCCTGATGTTCTGCTCCACTTCTTTCTGGGCTTTTTCCACCATTTCCTCAATACGGGCCGGATGGATACGCCCATCGTTGATCAGTTTCTCAAGGGCTATACGCGCGACTTCGCGGCGTACGGGATCAAAACCGGAAATGATGACTGCTTCCGGAGTATCGTCGATAATCAGATCTATGCCTGTCAAAGTTTCCAGCGTGCGGATGTTACGGCCTTCACGGCCGATGATACGGCCCTTCATTTCATCATTAGGCAGGTTGACGACGGATACGGTCGTTTCTGCCACCTGATCGGCCGCGCAGCGCTGAATGGCAAGAGAGATGATTTCACGGGCCTTTTTGTCAGCCTCGTCTTTCGCTCTCTGTTCGGCTTCCTTAATCATCACCGCCGCGTCGTGTTCCACGTCGTCGTGTACCACGGCCAGCAGTTCCTTTTTAGCATCTTCGCTGCTCAGACCGGACATGCGTTCCAGTTCCTGCAGCTGTCTCTGATACAGGGCGTCCACCTTTTCCTGCGTCGCGTTCAGTTTGTTTTCCTTGGCGGTCAACCCCTCTTCCTTCTTTTCGAAGGCTTCGATCTTGCGATCCAGGTTTTCCTCCTTGGACACCAACCGGCGCTCCTGACGCTGGATATCGTTGCGGCGCTCCTTGTTCTCGCGTTCCATGTCGGAACGCATGCGGTGAATTTCCTCTTTTGCTTCGAGCAAAGATTCTTTCTTTTTAGCTTCAATTGCCGCTTCGGCCTCTTTCAGCATGCGGTCGGCCTTCTCTTCCGCCGAGGCAAGTTTGCCTTCTGCCACGTTCTTGCGGAAAATGTAACCCGCACCGCCGCCGATGACCAATGCGACAACAGCTGCGATAGCTTCAGTGACTATTTCTTCTCACCTCCATCCATTCCAGACATAAAAATAAGGCACCCGCCAAAGGGTTCGCCTCGTGACATTCTAGGTTCTAAAGGTAAAATTTTACACGATTGGTACTATATATTGTAAAGAAAAATCCCCTAAAAGTCAAGAAATGGCCCTGACTTTTAGGGAATTATGTAACATTGTGAACAAGGGAACAGGGAGCCTTCCGCCGGGTTGTATCACAAGCCCCGGTCCGCGTCCTGTTCCGCTGCTTCCGCGGCGGCCGAACCGCCGTCCCCGCCTTCGTTTTCCAGGTCCCGGCGTGCCTGCGCCAGGACGGTATGGATCATGGAACCGCCGAAGCCCCGGGCCGTCAGGAACCGGATGAGGGCTGCCACGCCTTTTTCGGTCGTGCAGTCATACCGTCCGTCCCGGCGTTTGCGGACGAGGCTGTAGGCCGCCAGGGCCCGCTGCCGTTCTTCGTCCTCCGTAAACTCCCGGAGCAGGACGGGAATGTACTTTTCACTCACGTTCTTCTTCCGGAGTTCCGCCTGCAGATGCAGGCGTCCGTACACTTTCTTGTTCCGCCATTCCTCAAAGACGCGCCGCGCATACCGCTCCTCGTTGAGGAGGTCGTATTCCTTCAGCTTCGCCACGGTTTCCCGGATATACGCTTCGGGCGCACCGCGCATCTTCAGGCGCTTCACCAGGTCCGGCTCGGCGTACTCGCGGCGGTCCAGCAGGGACAGGGCGTACTCGTACACCTCGTCACTTGTCGTCAGATTCCTGCTTGCCTTCCGGAACATCCGCTGCCGCTCCTTCCGCCTTCTCGGCACTCTTGACGACCTTGTTGACGGTCAGGTCGCGGATCTTCTGCTCGATTTCCGCGGCGACGTCGGGATTTTCACGCAGGAAATCCTTCGCTTTTTCCCGGCCCTGGCCGATGCGCGTGTCCCCGTAGGAGAACCAGGCACCGCTCTTCTGGATGATGTCGTAGTCGACGCCCAGGTCCACCAGGCAGCCTTCCTTGGAAATACCCGTGCCGTACATGATGTCGAACTCCGCCTGCTTGAACGGGGGAGCGACCTTGTTCTTGACCACCTTGACGCGCGTGCGGGAACCGATCATCTCGTTGCCGTTCTTGATGGTCTCGATGCGGCGCACTTCCATGCGGATGGTGGAATAGAACTTCAGCGCGCGGCCGCCCGTCGTCGTTTCGGGATTGCCGAACATGACGCCGACCTTTTCACGGATCTGGTTGATGAAGATCGTGGCGCACTTCGATTTGGAGATGATGCCCGTCAGTTTGCGCAGGGCCTGGCTCATAAGGCGGGCCTGCAGGCCGACGTGGCTGTCGCCCATTTCGCCTTCGATTTCGGCGCGGGGCACGAGGGCCGCCACGGAGTCGATGACGATGATGTCGATGGCACCGCTGCGTACCAGGGCATCGCAGATTTCCAAAGCCTGTTCGCCGTTATCGGGCTGGGAGATGAGGAGGTTGTCCACATCGACGCCCAGGCGGCGGGCATACTCCGGATCGAGGGCGTGTTCCGCGTCGATGAAGGCGGCGTAACCGCCCATCTTCTGCGCTTCCGCAATCATATGCAGGGCGACGGTCGTCTTGCCGGAAGATTCCGGTCCGTAAATCTCGATGACGCGTCCCCGCGGAATGCCGCCCACACCCAGGGCGATGTCCAGGGACAAGGCCCCGGTCGGGATGGTTTCCACGTTCATTTTCGCGCTCGCCTCGCCGAGCCGCATGATGGAACCCTTGCCGAAGTCCTTCTCTATCTGATGCATGGCGCTGTCGAGCGCCCTCAGTTTGTCATTGTTTGCCATAAATGGTGGTGCCTCCTTTGTTGCGAACTATCCTGTCCTTAATTATACAAACAACCGTTCGATTTGTCAACAAAAGGGCTTATTTTTTCGCCTTGTCCGCCAGGGAACGGATTTCCTCCTGGCTGAAGGTGTAGCGGGCATTGCAGTACGGGCAGGTGGCTTCCGTCACCTTGTCCTCCGCCATGGCCTCCAGTTCCTTTTTCGGCAGGGTCTGGAGCACGCCTTCGATCTTTTCCCGGCTGCAGTTGCAGGCGAACTGGAGCGGATAGGAATCGAGGATGTCCACGGGCAGGCCCTTGCCCAGCATGCGGATGATGCGTTCCGGCTCAAAGCCCATGTCGATGAGGCTTGAAATGTACGGCGTCTGGCGCACGTTCTGGTCGAGCTTGTCCAGCACCTCTTCCCCGCAGTCCGGCAGGCACTGGATGAACCAGCCGCCGGCCGCCTGCACGTCCCCTTCAGGCGTCACCAGGACACCGAGGGCCACGGAAGACGGCGTCTGTTCCGACGTCCACAGGTAGTTCGTCAGGTCGTCGGCGATCTCCCCGTCCACCAGGGCGGCCGTGCCCGTGAAGGGCTTCATACCGTCCGCATAGCGGGTCACGGAAATCGTGCCGGCCCCAATGGCGCCGCCCACGTCGAAATGGCCGTTCTTCGGCGGCAGGTAGACATCGGGATTGCCCACGTAACCCCGGGCCGTGCTGCCCTGGGCTTCGGCGATGACCTGCCCGATGGGACCGTCGCCGGCGATCTTGATGCCCACGCCTTCGTTGTTCTTCATGGTAGCCGCCAGCAGCAGGGCCCCCGTGACCGTGCGTCCCAGGGCGGCCGTGGCCAGGTGCGATGTGTGGTGGTTCACGGAGAGCCGGCGCACGAGGCGCGTCGTCCGTGCCACGTAGATGCGCACGTCGCCGACCGTGGCACGGGTCAGGATATCCTTGCCGCTGCGGAAATTCTCTTTCGTCAGTTTGATCTTGTCTTCAGTCATAATGTTCCTCGTGAATAGTCTGTTACTCTTGTTCGGACCGGTTCCACCCGCTGTTTCAGAACTGGCGGAACAGGTTGGCCATCTCGATGGCGCTCATGGCGGCATCGTAGCCCTTGTTGCCGGACTTGGTGCCTGCCCGTTCCACGGCCTGCTGGATGTTTTCCGTCGTCAGGATGCCGAAAGCGACCGGCACGCCGGAACCCATGGAAGCCTGGGCCACGCCTTTGGCGGCTTCCGCGCAGACATAGTCAAAGTGGGGCGTGGCACCGCGGATGACGGCGCCCAGGGCGATGACGGCGTCATATTTGCCCGATTCGGCCAGTTTCTTGGCCGCCAGGGGGATTTCAAAAGCGCCCGGCACCCAGACCAGGGTCGCGTCGTCCAGGCTGCCGCCCGTACGGCGGATGGCATCTTCCGCGCCACCGAGCAGCTTGTTCGTGATGAATTCGTTAAAACGGGATACGACGATGGCCAGTTTCAGGCCGTCGGCCTTCAGCATTCCTTCCAAAACCTTCATAATGTGTTCCTCCTTATTTATCCTCGGCGTGCCGTTCGTTGACACGTTTCAAATGCAGATCCGACAGGTCGTGGCCCATCTTCTCCTCTTTCGTCTCCAGATAATGTTCGTTATACGGGTTCGGCGCGATTTCAATCGGCACGCGTCCCGTAATCGTGATGCCGTACCCGGACAGGCCCGCCCGTTTGGCCGGGTTGTTCGTCAGCAGGCGGATGCTCGTCAGCCCCAGGTCGGACAGGATCTGGGCGCCCATGCCGTAATCCCGCAGGTCCGGCGCGAAACCGAGGCGCACATTGGCCTCCACCGTGTCGAGGCCCTGGTCCTGCAGCGCGTAGGCCCGGATCTTGTTCGCCAGGCCGATGCCGCGCCCTTCCTGGCGCATGTAGACCACGACGCCGAGGCCTTCCTTCTCAATCATGCGCAGGGCCGTCGCCAGCTGGTCGCCGCAGTCGCAGCGCAGGCTGCCGAACGCGTCGCCTGTCAGGCACTCCGAATGGACGCGCACCATGACGTCCTTCTTGCCCGCTACATCGCCCTTGACAAGAGCCACATGGCAGCGGTCGTCCAGGTCGTTTTCGTAGGCGATGATGCGGAAATGGCCGTATTTCGACGGCAGGTCCGCCTCGGCCACGCGGTGCACCATCTTCTCGTGCTTCTTACGGTACGCCACGAGGGACGCCACCGTGATGAACACCAGGTGATGCTTTTGGGCGAATTGGATTAAATCCGGCGTGCGCGCCATATGGCCGTCGTCGTTCATGATTTCGCAGCAGATGCCCACCGGCGTCAGGCCCGCCAGACGGCACAGGTCCGTCGTCGTCTCCGTATGGCCCGTGCGCACCAGCACGCCGCCTTCCCGGCTGCGCAGGGGAAAGACATGGCCGGGCCGGCGGAAATCACCGGGCTGGGCGTTCGGCTCGGAGCACTTCTTCATCGTGTAGGCCCGCTCGAACGCCGAAATGCCCGTCGTCGTGTCCTTGTGGTCGATGGACACGGAAAAGGCCGTCTCGTGGTTGTCCGTATTGTTCGCCACCATGGCGCCGAACTGCAGCTTGTCCATGATTTCCGGCGCCGCCGGCATGCAGATCAGGCCGCGGGCTTCCCGGGCCATGAAGTTGATGTCCTCGCCCGTGCAGAACTGGGCCGCCATGATCAGGTCGCCCTCGTTCTCCCGGTCCTCGTCGTCCGTCACCAGGACCATCTTGCCGTGTTTGATGGCGTCGATGGCTTCCTCGACGGTATTGAACTTAAAGTCTTCCATACTGGAACTCCTTTCTGTCTATGCGTCTTCGCGGAACGATGTCAAAATCCGTTCTGCCGCAAAAAATCCATGGTCAGGCCGTCCTCCCTGCGGGAGCCGCCCTCCCCCTGCCCGTCCGGGCCGCCGAAACGGCGGGACAGGAAGCGCTCGATATAGCGCGCCAGGATATCCGTCTCCAGATTCACCGTGTCGCCGGGCTTTTTAAAGCCCAGCGTCGTCTGCGCCGCCGTGTGGGGTATCAGGGAAACACCGAACTCCGTGTCCCCCGCCTGCGTCACCGTCAGGCTCACGCCGTCCACTGTGACGGACCCTTTTTCCACGATATAGGGCGTCAGTTCCGCCGGCGCCGCGATGGTATAGACCAGCGCGTTGCCTTCGGGCCGGATCTTCGCCACCGTGCCGACGCCTTCCACGTGGCCCTGGACGATATGCCCGTCCAGCCCGTCCGCCGGGCGCAGGGCCCGCTCCAGGTTGACCCGGTCGCCGGGGCGCAGGGTGTGCATCGTCGTGCGGCGCACCGTCTCCGGCATCACATCGGCCGTGAAGCCGTTGCTCCGCAGATCCGTCACGGTCAGGCAGACGCCGTTGACAGCGACGCTGTCGCCGATCTTCAGCCCGTCCAGGACCTTGCGGGCCCGCACGGAAAGGCGGCACGTGTCTTCCCCTTCCGCCAGCCGTTCCACCGAACCCAATTCCGCTACCAAACCGGTAAACATGGCACACCTCCCTCACTGCCTGCCCGGAAAGCGCACCCGCCCCGTCAGGAGCCAGTCGCTGCCCAGGGCCTTGCATTCCGTCTCGTCCAACAGGGCACAGTCCTCCATCAGGGCCGCGCCCTTACCGCCCACAGCCGGCAGGGCCCTGGCGCCGCCGGCCAGTTTCGGCGCGATAAACGCGTAGACCCGGTCCGCCAGGCGCGCGTCCAGGAAGGAGCCCAGCACTTCGCTGCCCCCTTCGACGAGGACCGACGTGATGTCCCTGGCATTCAGTTCCGCCAACAAGGCCGTCAGGTCCACGCGGCCCGCTTCCGTGCAGGGCAGGGTCACGATTTCCACCGACGGCAGCTGTCCGATGACCTCCAGCTTGTCAGCCGGGGCCCCCGGTCCGACGGCAAGGATCGTCCGCCCCCCGTCCTGCAGCACCTGGGCCGTCAGGGGAATGCGGGCCTTGCTGTCCAGGACGACGCGGACCGGATTCTTTCCTTTGACAAGGCGCGTCGTCAGCGCCGGGTCATCGTCCAGGACCGTCCCGATGCCCACGAGGATCGCGTCGTGGGTCTTGCGCAGCCAATGGCTGAAGCGGTGGGCTTCGTCACCGGTCACGTAATGGGAATCGCGGGTCCGTGTGGCCAGCTTGCCGTCCAGGGTTTCGGCGAACTTGAGGCTCACAAAGGGCCGGCCTTCGGTCACCCAGAGCAGGAACTTTTCATTCAGGCGCCGGGCCTCCTCTTCGCAGACGCCGACGCGGACCTCGATCCCGGCGTCGCGCAGGCGCTGAAGGCCCTGGCCCGCCACTTTCGGGTTGGGGTCCACCATGGCCGCCACGACCCGTTTGAAGCCCGCCCGGATGAGGGCGTCGCAGCAGGGGCCCGTGCGCCCGTAATGGGAGCAGGGCTCCAGGCTCACATACGCCGTGCAGCCCTTCATTTTACGCCGTTTCATGTCCTCCATGGCCATGATTTCCGCATGGGGCTGGCCGGCCTTGTGGTGCCAGCCTTCGCCGGCGACACGGCCTTCGGCGTCGAGGATGACGCAGCCCACCATGGGGTTGGGGCTCGTCTCCCCCTCGGCTTTGCGGGCCAGTTCCAATGCCCGTTTCATGTAAAATTCATCCTGATCCATGCTGTCACCTTCCGGAAAAAGAAAAACCATAGGACCGTCTCCGGGACTGTCCTATGGCTTACCTGTCAGTTTCACGCCATGTCTTTTCTCATCCAGACTATACTGTCGGTACCGGAATCGCACCGGTTCGTGCTCCTGCAGCAGCGCTGCATCGGCTCGCGGACTTTACCGCCGGTTGGGAATCCTCCTCGCGGAGTCACCCTGCCCCAAAGACCTGTCATATGTTGTTTTTTACGTACAATACCAGTTTAACGGCCGCTCTGCCGTTTGTCAATATGGCAAGGGCGGGCGGCGTCTGTGTTTCACGGGAATTTTACATTCTCACCGGGCGGCTTTCAGGGAGGCGATGGCCGCTGCCGCATCGTCGGCACCATACACGTAGGAACCGGCCACCAGCACGGTCGCGCCGGCACCGGCAACGAGTTTCGCCGTTTCCGCATTGATGCCGCCATCGACCTGGATATCCGTCGTCAGGCCGGCGTACTGCAGCATGCGGCGCAGGCGGCTGATCTTCGGGAGCACCGTCGGGATGAACTTCTGGCCGCCGAATCCGGGGTTCACGGTCATGAGCAGGAACAGGTCCGCGTCAGACAGCACCTCCTCCACCAGGGAAAGGGACGAAGCGGGATTCAGGGCGACCCCGGCCTTGATGCCCTGGGCATGGATCTGCTGCAGGCAGCGGTGCAGGTGTTTCGTCGCTTCGGCATGAACCACGATCTGGTCCGCCCCGGCCTTGGCGAAATCCTCGATATACGTTTCGGGATGTTCCACCATGAGATGGCAGTCAAAGAACAGTTTCGTCACCTTGCGGATTTTCGTGACGACCGGCGCGCCGAAGGTCAGGTTCGGCACGAAATTGCCATCCATGACGTCGATGTGTACCCAGTCGGCCCCGCCGGCTTCGATTTTACGGATTTCATCCCCCAGGCAGGAAAAGTCTGCCGATAAGATGGACGGTGCAACTTTGATCATTTTTTACAGATACCTCTTCTCTTGTTCCGCTTTCAACTCTTCCAACATCGTTTGATACGATTCGTAACGGCTCCGGGCAATCTTTCCCGCCGCCACGGCGTCCTTGACGCCGCAGACCGGTTCGTGCGTATGGCTGCAGGGCCGGAAACGGCACTGGTCCTCGTACGCGGCAAATTCCCGGAAATAGCGCGGCAGTTCCGCCGGTTCCATGGCGTCCAGAAAGACATTGCCGAACCCCGGGGAATCGGCCAGGTAGCCGCCGTTGAACGGTACCAGGTCCGTAAAACGCGTCGTATGGCGGCCGCGGCCGATTTTGCGGCTCACGGCGCCGGTCTGGCGCACCGTCCCCGGTTCCAGGGCGTTCAGGAGGGACGACTTGCCGACGCCGCTGGGGCCGCCGACAACCGTAATCAGACCCTGCAGACGTTCCCGCAGGGCGTCGATACCCTGACCCGTCCGGGACGACACAATAAAGACTTCGTACCCGATGTCCCGGTAGACCGCCGCCACCTGTTCCGCCGCTTCCGGCGAAACCAGGTCGGCCTTCGTCAGGACGATCAGGCAGGGCATGTTACCCCGGGCCGCCAGGACCAGGAGCTTGTCCAGGATGAGGAAGCTCAGGTCCGGGTCCGCCAGGGACGTCGTAATGACATTCAGGTCCATGTTGGCCACGGTCGGCCGCGTCAGGTGATTCCGGCGCGGCAGGACCTCCGTGATCATGCCTTTGGCGCCCTCTTCGGAAGGGACATCGTCCGCGTCAAAGCGGACCAGGTCGCCCGTACAGAGGGAAAACCGTTCCTTCTTCATATGGCCGCGCACTTTGCAGGTATAGACCGTGTCCCCGCAGGCGACATAGTAATACCCGCTGTACGAGCGCAGCACCCTGCCCTGTTTTACCAACTCTTTTCCTCCACGAGCTTGCCGTCGACAAAGAAGCGGACGGACGAAACGCTGCCGCTCACGCGCTGGCGCAGGCGGGCGCCGCCCGGATAAGCGCCGGACACTTCCACAGCCTGGGAGCTGCCCGTCGACGAAATGATCTGGACGTGGTGCGTGCCCTTGCCGGGTACGACGAATTCCACATAGCGGGCCGGACGGGACGACGAGCTGCCGTTGTCACTGCCGCTCTGGGAACTGCTGCCGCCCTGGCCGTTGGAAACGCGCAGGTCGACGGTGGCGCCTTCACTCAGCGCTTCGCCGGCAGCCGGGTTCGTGGAAATGACGGTGCCCTTTTCCTTGGAGCTGTCCACCGTGATGATCTGGCCGGCTTTCAGTTTCAGGGAGTCCAGTTTGGCCTTCGCATCGCTCAGGCTCATGCCGGACAGGTTCGGCAGTTCCGTCTTGGAGGCTTCCTTGCGGTTGACCACCAGGTCGACCGAGCCGCCTTCATTCAGTTTGCTGCCTGCCGTGGGCAGCTGTTTGAGGACGATGCCTTCGGGCTTGCCGTCCTCCCAGGAGTTCGTGATCTTACCGACGCGGAAGTTCTTTTCCGTCAGCAGTTTTTCCGCCTGCGACAGATCCAGTCCCGTTACATCGGGGACCGGCGACAGTTTCAGGCCGCGGGCGATGGTGAGCGTGATCTTGGCTCCCTCTTTGCGCTTCGTGCCGGCCACGGGGTCCATCTTCAGGACCGTGCCGGGCGTGGCATCTTTATCCATGGATTCTTCCAGTTCCACCCGGAAGCCCTTTTCTTCCAGCACCTTCTGTGCTTCCGCAACAGGCATGCCGTTGACATCGGGCACTTCCAGTTCCGGCGTCGTGCTGTTGAAGTAATACAGGCAGCCGGCAAAGAGGACGATGAAGACGGCCAGCACCCCCATGAGGACTTTCTTCAGGCGCGGATGGCGCGCGAAGAAGCCCGCCTTTTTATGTTTCCGGTTGTCCGGTGCAGGGACATCTTCCCCGTCCCCGGCCTCCTCTTCTTCCGGTTCCGGCGCGGTGAAACGATGGGCGCGGCGTTCCCGCTCCGCCGGTTCCGCTTCCGGCTCTTCCCGCGGCTGTTCCGCTTCTTCCGGAATCTCGTTCCCTTCTTCGTCGACTTCCTTGGTCAGGAAGGACGGCAGGCGCATGATGAGCGTCTTTTCGTCGTCCGGTTCCTCGGCCGGTTCGTCGTCCGCGCGATGCACCGCAGCCGAAGCGGCAGTCACCTTCTCGAGGGGCAGGGTATCATCCAGGTAGGAATGCTCCCCGCCCGGATAGAGCTGTTTTTTGGCCTGCATCAGGTCGTGGCGCATTTCCGAAGCCGTCTGGTACCGTTCGTCCAGCTTCTTGGCCAGGGATTTGTCGATGATGTGCTGCAGCTGGGCCGGCGCGGCGGGCCAGTATTCCGTCAGCGGGGGCGGCAGCTCCTCGATCTGCTTGCGTGCCACGGCGACAGCCGTACTGCCGTCGAAAGGCACATGGCCTGTGAGCATCTCGTAGAACACGATACCCAGGGAATAAATGTCGGACTGGGCCGTGATCTTGAGGCCCTGGGCCTGTTCCGGCGAGAAATAATGCACGGAGCCGACCACGGAAGCCGTAAAGGCCATGGTTTCATTGGAAACGATTTTCGAAATGCCGAAATCCACGATCTTCGGCTGCATGTTTTCCGTCAGGACGATGTTCTGCGGCTTGATATCGCAGTGGATGATGTTATGGCTGTGGGCGTGTTCCAGCGCCGATGCCAACTGGGCCGTCAGTGCCACGGCCAGTCCCGGGTCCAGGCGGCCGTTCTGCTCCTCGAACGCCTTCAGGGTGATGCCTTCCACATATTCCATGACGATGTAGTTCAGGTCCTTGTCTTCACAGACATCGTAAATGTTGATGATGGAAGGGTGGATGAGGCGGGCGGCGGATTTGGCCTCCCGCATGAACTGGGCCATCTGGGCCTTGTCGTTCACATATTCCTTGCGCAGGATCTTGATGGCCACCTTGCGGTCCAGCAGCACGTCCCGGGCCAGGTAGACTTCCGCCATGCCGCCGAAGCCGATTGGTTTGAGCACTTCGTAGCGCCCGTTCAGGATTTCCCCGACCATGTCAACGCGCCTCCTTTCCGTTCCGATTTCCCTTCTTGTCCCGCACACGCAGCGGGAACAGGTCCCGGTCGTCCGCGGGCGTCTTTGTGTCCGGATCCGCCCAGGCTCCGGTTGTCTTGATTTCTGCCGTATCCTTCATGGGTTCCTTTTTTCCATCCATTCGTATGATGATAAACGAGATATTGTCCTTGCCGCCCGCATCCAGGGCATCCCGGAGCAGATCGTCGGCGGCAATCTGCAGGTTCCGCTGCTGCAGAACCGTTTCGATGCGCCTGTCGCGGACCATGTCCGTCAGGCCGTCGCTGCAGAGCAGGATCATGTCGTCCCGGTAGACATCGATGACGAACACGTCGACCGTGACATCCTCATTGACACCGATGCCCCGCGTCAGAATGTTCTTCTTGGGGTGGTCGAACGCCTCTTCCGGTGTGATCTCTCCCCGTTCGAGCAATTCCCCGACCAGGGAATGGTCCGTCGTGATCTGCTTCAGCCGGCCGTCCCGCATCAGGTACACGCGGCTGTCCCCCACGTGGAAGATGTAGGCTTTTCCGGCGCCGTCAAGGTACACGCCGGTCAGCGTCGTTCCCATACCGTTGTATTCGGGAATCTCGCGGGCCTTTTCATAGACCGTGCGGTTGATCTGCCGCACAATCCGGTGCAGCGCCGCGACGAGCAGCGTGCCGTCCAGGCCTTCCAGGCCGGGGCTGGCGTCCCGCAGGCCGTAGAGCGCCATTTCACTGGCCACCTCGCCGGCATTGTATCCGCCCATCCCGTCGGCTATGGCAAAGAGCTTGGGATGGAGGAGCAGCAGGCTGTCCTCGTTGTTCTCCCGCACCTTGCCCGTATGGGTCCTTACCACTACAGACATGTTGGATCCTCCTGTCTGGCATAATCAGCCCGCAATTGTCCGCAGGCCGCATTGATATCCTGCCCCATTTCCTTGCGTACCGTCGCGGGGACATGGCCTTTCTCCAGCATGCGGAGGAAATGGTCGATGCGCTGCTGCGACGGACGGAAAAAGCCTTTTTCCGGAACAGGGTTGACCGGAATCAGGTTGACGACAGCGTGCTTGTGGCGCATATATTCCACCAGCAGGCGCGCGTCCGTATCGCTGTCGTTCTTGCCCGACAGCAGGATGTATTCATACGTGACCTGCCGGCCGCTCGCCACGGCGTAATTTTCCGCCGCCCGGAGCACGTCCGGGAAGGGATACGCCTTGTTGATCGGCATCAGCTCCGTCCGCAGCTCCGGCTTCACGGCGTGGAGCGATACGGCCAGACTGACAGGCAGGCCCAGGCGGGTCATCTTTTCAATGCCCGGAACGATACCGCAGGTTGACACGGTCATGTTCCGGTAACTCATGTTCGCCGTGTCGGGACGGTGCAGGAACTGCAGGGCGCCGAACACGTTGTCGAAGTTCAGCATCGGTTCGCCGCTGCCCATGACGACGACGCGGCTGACCCGTTCCCCTTCGGGGAAGAGCCGGGCGTTGAAGAAATAGACCTGGGCGGCGATTTCCGCCAGGGTCAGGCTGCGCGCGGCACCGTGCAGTCCGCTGGCGCAGAAGGCGCAGTGCATGTCGCAGCCGGCCTGGCTGGAAACGCACACGCTGTAACCGTAATCGTGGTGCATGAGCACCGTCTCAATGGTGTTGCCGTCCGTCAGGCGCAGCAGGAGCTTGTGCGTCAGGCCGTCGGCGGAATCGAGCTGCCGCAGTACTTCGATATCCTGCGGCAGTACGGAAAAGGATGCCGCCAGTTTTTCCCGCTCCGCCTTGCCGATGTTCGTCATCTGCGCGAAGTCGAAGACGCCCTTGCGGTAAAGCCAGTCGTACACCTGGGCCGCGCGGTAGCGTTTCATGCCCAGGTCCGCCAGCAGGGTCTGCAATTGTTCTATCGGTAACCCGAAAATCTCTGTCTTCATAAACTATCCATTTCCTTTGGCAGCTCCCTCACGCTTTCCGGTGCAGCAGGGTCAGGTAAAACCCGTCCACGCCGTCCCGCTGGGGATACAGCTGCAGTTCTTCCACGGCCTCGCCCGTGCAGGGGTGCGCGAAAGCGACGCCTTCCCAGCCGGGATGTCCCTGTAAAAAGGCTTCCCGCTGGTCGTGGTTTTCCGCGTCCTCTATGGTGCACGTACTGTAGACCAGGAAACCGCCCGGTTTGACGTAGCGGGCCGCATTGTCCAAAATGGCCTTCTGGATTGGCGGAAACGTCTTCAAGTCTTTTTCCGTCTTCACCCAGCGTGCCTCCACGCGGCGGCGCAAAACGCCGAGGCCGGAGCAGGGCACATCCGTCAGGACCCGGTCGAAGCGGTTTTCCCAATCGGGCCGGAACCGCGTCCCGTCCTGCAATTGGGTCGTTATATTGGTCAGGCCCAGCCGTTCCGCGTTGGCACGGATCAGGGCCAGTTTATGTTCGTAAATGTCACAGGCCGTCACAGAGCCCTTGTTCTCCATGAGCGTGGCCAGATGGGTCGTTTTCCCGCCCGGGGCGGCGCACAGGTCGAGCACCGTTTCACCGGGCCGCGGCTGCAGGACCCGGGCCGGCAGCATGGAGCTTTCGTCCTGGATATAGAACGCTTTCGGGAACGCGCGGAACAGGGCCTCCAGCCCGCCGGCGGGCATCTTTTCCAGAAGGATGCCGTCGGGACACCACAGGGAAAGGGAGCCTTCCCCGCCCATTTCCCGCAGGTTCTGCAGGAAAGCGTCCCGCTCCGTTTCCAGCGGGTTCAGGCGCAGGCTCAGAAGCGGCGGTTCGTTATCCCAGCGGCACAGGGCATCCGCCTCGGCCTCCCCGAACCGGGCCGTCCAGCGGTCCACCAGCCAGGCCGGATGGCAGAGCCGCAGCGCCCGGTCCGCCTGCAGCTGCTGCCACAGGCCGTCTTTTTGGCGGACGCTGTTGCGGAGCACACCGTTGATGAACCGGTCCGCCCCGCGGTGGCTGTACTTTTTCGCCAGCTTGACGCTTTCGTTGCAGGCTGCCGCGGCGGGAATGCGTTCCATATAGAAGATCTGGTACAGGCCCAGATGCAGGATATAGCGCAGGACGGGTTCGATCTGCCGCAGGGGTTTGCGGGTCAGCGCGTGAATCAGGAAATCCAGGGGCTCGGCCGCCTTCACGGCGCCGTAGACCAGCTCCGTGGCCAGCCGCCGTTCCGCGCCGGCCGCAGCGCTTTCCTTGTCCAGGACGCGCAGCACCTTGCCCAGGGCCAGGGACGCATAAGCGCCCTCCTCCCACACGGCGTGCAGGACGAAAAGGGCGGCTTCACGCCCGTTCGCCGGCTTGCGGTGGGCGAAACGGGACAATTTCGGTTGTCTGGTACGGGGATTGGCTGCCTGTTCAGGCGCCTTGTTCTTTGCTTCCATTGGCAGGTAACCCTTCCGCTAACAGTTGGATGGCTTCTTCGACCCGGTCGATGTCCACACGCGTATTGAAGCAGGGACCGAAGGGCCGTTCGTTGAAAATGCCGATGACGGGGATGGGGAATACATCCTGGATGCCGCTCGTCAGGTCGCGTTCGCAGGCCACGGCGATGATCGCCTTGGGCCGGGCCTTGGCCACGAGCTGGCGCGCCAGGGTGCCGCCCGTCGCCACGACGAGGTGCATGTTGTATTTATGGCACAGGCCCAGCAGGGAGCCGATGCAGCAGCCCCCGCACTGGCGGCAGTTTTCCACGTTCCGCGTGATCTTGCGGGGGCACGTGTCGAGCTGCAGGCAGTGGGGCGTCAGGATCAGGAGCCGGTTGGACGGCACCTTGATGTGATGCTGGCGCACCAGGGCGTTATTGACGGCGACGAAGGACTGCTCCACCTTGCCGCGGGGAACGTTGAAGATACGTCCCAGCCCTACCGCAAAGGGGAACAGGAAGTTGATGGCCTTCCACGCCCAGAAATAGAGGATCTTGGGCAGGGGCATCCCCAGGATGGCGAGGACGATTTCCAGTTCTCCCAGGAAGAAGAACAGGATGGCCGCAGCCACGACGATGCCGAACGCGGCCGGCAGCCAGGAGCTGATTTCCTCCAGCCCCAAAAAGGCCACCTTCCAGACCAGATACAGAATGATGGCGGTGACAATGGCGCTGAAAAGGATCAGGGCCAGAAAGACCCTCTTTTTCGGCTGGATTGCCTGCTCTACTGCTTCCACCATGGTAGAATGACTCTTTCCTTTCTTTGTTTCCATAATGCGTAAACTGCTTTCTTAACGGCCCAGCCTGTCCCCGGCCTTTAAGCCGTGTCCGTTGAGGAACACACGGACCGGCATGCGTTTCTTGGACGCAGGCTGGACGGTGAGGATCTGCAGCACCTTGTCGCCGCAGGCCACACAGAATTCATCTTTTTCCGCTTTGACCACCGTGCCCGGTTCCGCGCCGGCCGGCGTTTCCGTCACGCGGGATTCCCACAGCTTCAGCAGCGTGCCGTCCGGCAGGTAGGTATACGCTCCCGGTACGGGGTCGAAACCGCGGATCAGGTCGTGCACTTCCTGGACGGACTTGTCCCAGGGAATTTCCGCCATGGCCTTCGTCAGCAGGGTCGCCTTCGTGGCTTCCGCCTCGTTCTGCGGCTCCGGCTGCAGGCCCGCGATGATTTTCGGCAGGGTTTCCACCAGCAGGGCCGCCCCTTTTTCCATGAGCAGGTCATGCAGTTCGGCGAAACTCATTTCCGGCGGAATCGGCACGGTCACTTTGCTGTACATGGCACCTGTGTCCATTCCCTTTTCCATGCGCATGATGGTCACGCCCGTCTCCTTCTCGCCCTTGATGATGGCGTACTGGATGGGCGCGGCGCCGCGGTATTTGGGCAGCAGGGACGCATGGACGTTGACGCAGCCATAGGTCGGGATGTCCAGGATTTCCTGGCTCAAAAACTGCCCGAAGGCGGCGACGACGATCAGGTCCGGGGCCCATTCCTTCAACCGGGCCGTGAATTCCGGCGTCTTGACCTTTTCCGGCTGGTACACGGGCAGGCCCTGGCTCAGCGCATAGGCCTTGACCGGCGTCTCCAGCAGTTTGTGCCCCCGTCCGCGGGGGCGGTCCGGCTGCGTCACGACCGCCGTGATTTCATAGGCGCCCGTTTCCACCAGCGCCTTCAGGGAACCGACCGCGAAATCGGGGGTGCCCATAAATACGATCTTCGTCATGTCTTCCTCCGTCTCAGTCTTCCGGGGCCTTGGGGACGATCGTCACGGCCTTGTCCGTGAACAGGATGCCGTCCAGATGGTCCAGTTCATGCTGCAGGCAGACCGCCATGAGGCCGTCCGTCGCGATGAACTGCTTCTGGCCCTTCGCGTCGGTATATTCACATTCCACATACTCGGCCCGTTCCACGTCGCCTTCGAAATTCGGCACGGAGAGGCAGCCCTCCCCGACGATCTGGGAACCTTCCTTCTTGGTGATGACCGGGTTGATGAGTTCGTACAGGCCCTTGCCGTCCTGCAGGTCGATGACCACCATGCGTTTCGTGATGCCCACCTGCGGGGCCGCCAGGCCGATGCCGTTCTTCGAGGCATACAGCGTGTCCGCCATATCCTTCAGGGTACGGCGGATTTTTTTATCGATTCGGCCGACGGGATCGCAGACCGTTTTCAGGACCGGGTCGCCGGCAATACGGATATCTAAAACTGACATTCTTTTCCTCCTGGACATTAGTAATCAGTATATTATACCATGGAACACCCTATTCGGCCAGTACCGGGCCGGATACCCTTCCGGCCGGGCACCGTTCCGCTTAAATGGTACGGAGGGGATCCACATCGAAGCTGATGTTCTTACGGTCCTTATAGGGACTGTTCCACAGGGCTTCCTTCACTTTCTCCATGACGGCGCTCCGCACGATCACGGTGAAGCGGTACAGATCGCGCACTTTGGCCACGCCTGCCGGGAAAGGACCCGTCACACAGGTGTCCGGCCAGTGGTCCTGCACCTGGTGCAGCCGCAGGAAGGCCGCCGCCTCGTCGCCGAGCTGCAGGGCCTTCTCCTCGTCCTTGTCCGTGAATCCCAGTTTCAGGATGCGGCTGAAGGGCGGGTATTTCAGATCCTTGCGCTGCTGCAGTTCGCCGTTGGCAAAGGTATCGTAATCCTGGCGGGCCGCCAGGCGGATGACCTCGTTTTCCGGGTCGTAGGTCTGCAGGACCACGCGTCCCGGCCGGCTGCCGCGCCCCGCCCGGCCGGCCGTCTGGGTCAGCAGGTCGAAGGCGGCTTCCGCCGCGCGGAAATCGGGCAGGTTCAGCGTGCTGTCTGCCGCCAGGATGCCGACGAGGGTCACGTTCTTGATGTCATGCCCCTTGGCCACCATCTGGGTGCCCAGCAGGACATTGGCTTCGCCTTCGCGGAAGCGGCGGATGATGTCCTCGTGGGCCATTTTCGCCGACGTGCTGTCCTGGTCCATGCGCAGGACGCGGACGCCCGGCAGGGAGCCGATTTCCATTTCCGCTTTCTGCGTGCCGCTGCCGAAGAACTTGATGCGCCGGCTGCCACAGGACGGACAGACCGTGGGCACCGGATATTCGCTGCCGCAGTAATGGCAGCGCATGACATGCTCTTTGGCATGATACACCAGACTCACGGCGCAATGCGGGCAGACGAGGGCCGTGCCGCAGTCCCGGCACATGACGAACGTGGAAAACCCGCGCCGGTTGAGCAGCACGATGGCCTGCTCCCCGTGGTGGACCGTGTCGATGATCTCCCGCCGCAGTTTGCGGGAAATGACGGAGAAGTTCTTCTGCGCCAGCTCTTCCCGCATGTCGACGACGCTGACCTGCGGCAGCACGGCACCGGACGGCCGTTCAGTCAGGCGCAGTTCCGTCAGCGCCCCCGTCCGGGCCAGGAAATAGGTATCCAGGGACGGCGTGGCGCTCCCCAGGAGAAGTACGGATTCCGTGTTCCGGCAACGGCACCGGGCCACGTCGCGGGCATGGTAGCTGGGCCGCTCTTCCTGTTTGTAGCTTCCTTCCTGTTCCTCGTCGATGATGACGAGGCCCAGGTTCTGGAACGGCGCGAAGACGGCGCTCCGCACGCCGATGAGGATGCGGGCCGCGCCGCTGCGCATTTTGTACCACACGTCGCCCCGCTCGTTCTGCGACAGTTTGCTGTGGGCCACGGCCACGGCATCGCCGAACCAGGCGCGGAACCGCTGCACGATCTGCGTCGTCAGCGCGATTTCCGGTACCAGGACCAGCACCTGTTTCCCCTGCCGCAGTGCCTCGTCGGCCGCGCGCAGGTAGACTTCCGTCTTGCCGCTGCCCGTGATGCCGCGCAGCAGGAATTCCGCATATTTTTCACCGTGCAGCGCGTCCTTCAGGCGCGTCACGGCATCTTTCTGTTCCGCCGTCAGGACCAGGGTCTCCCTGCGTTCCTCCGGCCGGTCGTAGCTGTTGCGCAGGACCCGCCGGGACGCCTTTTCCGCCCAGCCTTTGCGGGCCAGGGTGCGCAGTACTTCGGCACTGATGCCGGCTGCAGCCGCCTCCCCGACCGTCACGTCGGCAGGGGAAGCGTCGGCCGCCTTCTCCAGAAGGGTCAGGGCGTCCCGCTGTTTACGGGACCGTTCCGGCACCTGGCCGTCTGACAGGGCCTGCCGCCCGGCTTCCGTCAGCCTGTAGGACAGGACGGTACGCGGCTTGAGGCGCTCTTCCCAGGTGCGGGCCACGGCCTTTCCGTCCTGATAGACGGTCCGCCGCCGCAGGCTGCTTTTTCCGGGAATGAAAAGGCGCATGGCCTCCGCGTCCGTACACATATAGTAACGGGCCAGCCAATGCGCCGTCGCAAGCATCTCCGCGTCAAACCAGGGTTCTTCGCCGAGGACGGCCAGGACTTCCCGGATATCCTCCAGGCCCATTTTGGCCCCGTCCGCCTCCATGCGGTGCCGGGCCTCGTCTTCCGTATAGGTGCGGACGACGAACCCTTCCACCTCGTTGCGGCCGAAGGGCACAAGGACGCGCCAGCCTGCCGCTAGGTCAGGCCGGTCTGCAGGTGCGCGGTACAGGAACTGTTTGAACAGGTTCCGGACCGGCAGATTGATTGCTACCAATACATATTGCAAAGGGAAACCTCCCGAATGGACGTTGCCAGGCCGGGGACGACGGCCGCTCAGCGCGCCTCCCGGCTGGTGCCGTCCGCGTAATTGATGACGACGCCGGGCTGCACATTATAGACGAAGACATTGAAATGGACGCCTTTTCCGTCATCTTCCACGGACCAGGCCTCCATGACGACGCCGCGCGCCACCAGGTCGTCCCCCCGGTAGACGGGCGTCACGGAGTACAGCACATGTTTATGCGTGTTGCGGATGAAGTCCGCCACGCGGTTTTCAAAGGGCAGCATGCCCGTGACATTGAAATAACGGGTTCCCGTGATCAGGTTCAGGCGGTTCGCGTTTTCCCCGCACAACTGGAACGCGATCAGGTGGCACCGGTTATAGAGGTACTTGCCGTCGACGAAGCTGTACTTGGCGTACTGCCAGCCTGTCGGCTTGATCATGCCGATGGGTTTGCGTTTCTCCTTCGGCAGCAGTTCCGGTCCCAGGCGTCCGACGGCCCGGCCGCAGCGGCCCAGCTTGTCGCGGGGCGTGAAGCTGTAATAGGCGTTCTTCCGGCTCTGGATCTCTTTGGAAAAGCGGGGCCGGTTGCCGTTGAGCACCACGTAAGGCTTTCCGGCGTAGGCCGGGATATCCTCCCAGGCCAGGGCGCCGTCCGCCGTATCGGGCGCCTTCGGGGCGGCCTGTTCCGTAACGGCCGCCGGCTTCGGTACATCCGTGCTGCTGCCCTGGACGAACCCGCCGGCGAAGAAGAAGCCGAAAAAGGCGGCCACGACGGCCGCCAATGCCGTCAGAATGTATTTCACGGCCCTGCCGGTCCGGGACTGCGAAGCCCGTTTCCTGCGTCTGGCCATACAACTCCCCCCTCCATATACAGCCCCATTATACCACACTGTGCCGTCAGTTCGGCCTTCCGTTCCGCCGCACCGGCAAGGGAAATCGCATTAAATTGTAAACATTGGTATGGAATTCACAAAAAAATCACATCATGACCGGCCAACTTGGCGCAAATACGCATATCTCCTTGTTTTTCCGTCCCTTCCATGCTAGAATGAGAATAATTTAATTTGGAATTGTTAGAAAAATTCGATATATAAGTCATTTTTCAAAGTCGAAGGACAACCCATCATGATCTACTCTCGGCACGAAGCCCTGGACCGGCTTCTCAACGCGTACCGGCGCTTCTACACGGTGACGCGCTTCGACGGCGGAACCCCGCCGGAAGCGGCGGGCCCGGATGCGGAAGACCGCATCCGCGAAGCGGCGCACCTCGTCCCCGACCTGCCTGCCGGACCAATGTCCCTGCGGGCGGTCTGCGAATATTACGAACGCACGGGACAGCATCTGCTCCTCCGGCAGAACGAGATCTGGGCCGCCAGACAGGAAGAGTTCATCTTCCTCTTCGAGGTGCCCGAGCTGACGCCGGAACGCTTCGGGATCTGCCGGGATTTTGCGTACGAAAAGGGTATGGCCATGGCCCATATCGGGCCGGAACATATGTACACCTACATCTCGCCGGTCTTCGTCTGCGACACCGTGACGGCGGCGGCACGGCGCGAATTGGAGAAATGCCGCATCTACAAGACCTTCCGGTTCTCCCTGCACGGGTGGATGGATTTCCACGCGGCCTGTTACGACGCCTCGCAGGGCGCCCTGTATTTCAACAAGGCCGGCACGTGCATGAGGGAATCCCTCGAAGGGGTCCTGCTGCCGGAGAAAAAGGCGCGGAAAGGGCTTTCCCGCTTTTTTTCCATAGAGTTCCAGAAATAAAGAGACAAAAGGGAAAGAGGAGGAATCATTTATGAACACATTGGTATTGCTGCTCGTCTGTATGGCCATCCTGCTCTGCGGGTACATCTTTTACGGCGGCTGGCTGGTCAAACAATGGGGCGTCGGCGAGGGGGACAGACCCACGCCGGCACATACGATGACGGATGGCGTGGACTACGTGCCCGCCAAAGCCCCCGTCCTCATGGGACATCATTTTTCGTCCATCGCCGGGGCCGGCCCCATCACCGGTCCTATTGCGGCGGCCATCTTCGGCTGGGTCCCTGTCGCACTGTGGGTCCTCGTCGGCGGCATCTTCTTCGGCGGCGTCCATGACTTCGGCGCCCTCTTCGCTTCGGTCCGCAACAACGGCCAGTCCATCGGCGAAATCATTTCGTCGAACATGTCCAAACGGGCCAAGCAGTTATTCATCATTTTCGCCTACCTGACACTGATCCTCGTCGTAGCAGCCTTCGCGGCCATCGTGGCCTCCACCTTCGGCGCCACCTTCAAGAACGGCGTCCTCGACACGGCGGCCAGCGCGACGAATGCTTCCGTCGCAATGGTCTCCCTGCTCTTCATCGCCGTGGCCATCGTCTTCGGTATCGGCGTGTACCGCCGCCACCAGTCCGTCGTGACCTCGACCATCTTCGGCATCGTCGCCATCGTCTTCGTCATGGCCGTCGGCATGAACTTCCATCCGCTCTACTTCTCCACGAAGACCTGGATGTGGCTGGTCGGCTTATACATCGCCATCGCCTCCGTCACGCCTGTCTGGATCCTGCTCCAGCCCCGTGACTACCTGAGCTCCTTCCTGCTGTACGCCATGCTGATCGTCGCCATCGTCGGCATCTTCGGAGCCCATCCCGACATCGACCCGAACCTGTTCCCGGCTTTCACGGGTTTCTCCGTAGCCACCAAGAACGGTGTCCTGTTCCTGTTCCCGATCCTGTTCACGACCGTGGCCTGCGGCGCCATTTCCGGGTTCCATTCCCTCGTATCGTCCGGCACCACGTCCAAACAGCTGGATAAAGAAAAGGACGCAAAACCGATTGCCTACGGCGGCATGCTCCTTGAATGCGTGCTGGCCGTCATCACCATCTGCGCCATCGCCTATGCCCGCTCCACGGGTCACACGGCCGGTGTCACGGATATTTTCGCCGGCGGTATCGCCGCCATGGTCGCCCAGATCCCCGGCCTCGCCGGCATGGAAAAGGCGTTCTACACGCTGCTGGTCCTGGCCTACTCGACCTTCTGCCTGACCTCCCTGGATACGGCGACCCGCCTGGCCCGCTTCATGTTCCAGGAATTCTTCCTGGAGCCCGGCCAGACCCCGAAGGACATCAAAGGCGGTTGGAAGAAGTTCATGGTCAATCCCTACTTCGCCACCATCATCACCGTCATCCTGGGCATCCTGCTCGGCATGAACGGGTTCCAGAAAATCTGGGGCCTCTTCGGCGCCGCCAACCAGCTCCTGGCCGGCATCGGCCTCCTCGCTGTAGCGACCTGGCTGGGCAATGCGGGCCGGAACAATAAGATGTTCCTGTTCCCCATGGCCTTCATGATGGTCGTCACCCTGTCCTCGCTGGTCATCATCGTCAAGAACCAGCTGCTCATCATCGCGAACGGCGCTGCCGACTGGGGTCCTTACGCCCAGGCCGGTATCGGCATCCTGCTCATCGCCCTGGCCGTCGTCCTCGCGGTGGAAGGCTGCCAGACCATTGCCGCCCAGCGCCGCAAAAAGACGCAGGCAGCGGACTGATGGCTCCTGCCGCCAAGCCTGACCCGATGTATTGAACAAAGCAACGCAAAAGACCCGGTTTTCCCCGTCAGCTTCCACGCTGCAGGAAAAGCCGGGTCTTCGTCTGTCCTATCCTTTTCCGGCACGCCGGAAAGGACATCAGAGGACGCACTCGAACAGTTTGAATTCCGTCCAGCCCGTGTCCTCGTAGAACTGCCGCACCGTGTCCACGTAGGCGAAGCCCACCTTCAGGTAGGCCCGCTCCGCCGGCAGGTTGCCTTTGAGCAGGTCCAGGCGCAGCACCTTCAGGCGGCGCGTCCGCGCCAGGTCGAGGGCATACTGGGCCATATGGGCCGCCACGTGGCGTCCCGAAAAGGCCGGCAGCACCCCCAGGGCGTGGATGACGCCGAGTTCCCCGTCGGGCACGTCCACGGCCCAGCGGATGCCCCGGTACCCTTCGTTATAGCGGTGGTTCACGATCATGGCCGCCACAATCTGCGCGTCCGGGACAGCCGCTTCCGGAACGGCATGGCTGGCGCCGTAATGGGGAAAGGTCCCGTTCCACCAGCCCGCGTACAATTCGCCGTTTTGCAGGGACTCTTTCAGGAAATCCTGCGCCGGATACACATCCTTCTTCCAGCCCGGGGCGAACCGGGTGTGTTCCATTTCATCCGTCAGGCGGTAATAGAAATCCCGTACCGCCTCATACTCTTCCGGGCCGGCCGCGCGGATCTCCAGCGGCACGGTCTTGCCCGGGCACAGGTCCCGCCGCATGTAGTGGACGCCCGGCCAGGGGTTGTAGTAATACGGTTCCATCGGCTCGAACCCGTTGGCCCGGTAGAGGGCGATGGCGCTTTCCATATGGTCCACCGTGTCCAAAACCATCTCGTCATACCCGTCGCGGGCCGCCAGATCCACCAGGGCATGCAGCAGGGCGAGCCCCACCTTGCGTCCCCGTGCCTGGGGCCGCACATAGAACCGCTTCATTTCGCAGCGCAGGCCGTTATGCCGCCGGTAGGCGATGCAGCCCAGCGCCGTTCCGTCGTCGTCGAGGGCCGCCAGCAGGCGTCCTTTCCGGCCGCCGTATTTGGCCGTCAGGTTCTCCAATTCCGCCTCCAGGTTCTGGAACGTGAAATCCAGGCCCTGCGCCTTTGTGTACTCCACAATCATCTTTTTGACTTCCGTCCAGTACGGGGTGCCATCCGTTATACGCATACGGTACCTCCTGTCATCATCTGCCGTTTTTGCTTTCATTATATAAAAAAACAGGCCTTCCCTTCAACGGTTCCGCCGGACGGATACGATGTAGAAGGAAAACTTTCCGCAAATTCCGATTTCCCATTGCACTTTTAAGGCGAACATGTTATATTATATATGAACTTACGTTCGATATTCAGAAGCAGCAAACACAGAGGCAGCACAAATCATGAGAAGCATCCTGCACGCGGACATGAACAATTTTTACGCATCCGTCGAGTGCCTGTACCGGCCGGAAATCCGCAACCGGCCCGTCGCCGTCGCCGGGGACCCGCTCAACCGGCACGGCATCATCCTGGCCAAGAACGGCATCGCGAAAAAACTGGGCGTCACGACGGGGGAAGCCATCTGGCAGGCCCGTATCAAGGCGCCGGACCTGGTCCTGGTACCGCCGGACTACGGCAAATACCTGAAATTTTCCCGCCTGGCCCGGCAGATCCTGTACGACTACACGGACCAGGTCGAAGCCTTCGGCCTGGATGAAAACTGGATCGACGTCACGGCGTCCCTGCCCCTCTTCGGCCCGGCGGAAACCATCGCCGAGGCCATCCGGCAGCGTGTCAAGGACGAACTGGGCGTGACCGTCAGCATCGGCGTATCCTTCAACAAAATTTTTGCCAAACTCGGATCGGACCTGAAGAAACCCGATGCCATCACCTGCATTCCGCCGGACCACGTCCGGGACATCGTCTGGCCCCTGCCTGTGGAAGACCTGCTCTGCGTCGGGCGGCGCACCCTGCCGAAACTGCAGCACATCGGCATCCGCACCATCGGGGACCTGGCCTGCGCCGACCCGGCAATCCTGCATGGCCTGCTGGGCAAATGGGGCGAAATCCTGTGGCTCTTCGCCAACGGCAAGGACACGGACCCCGTACGGAAGATTGATGAAAGCAGCGCCATCAAAAGCATCGGCAACGGAACCACGACGCCGCGGGACCTGGTCACGGACCAGGACGTGCGGCTCGTCTATACCGTGCTCTGCGAATCCGTCGCCGCCCGCCTGCGCGACTGCGCCCTGAAAGCCACGGGCGTCCAGATCCAGGTCCGGGACAACGACCTGCTCTATTATTCCCGCCAGTGCCGGCTGCGGCGCCCGACCTGCCTGAGCGACGAACTTCTGGAAGGCGCCATGGCCCTGTTCCGGGAAACCTACGACTGGCGCCGCCCCATCCGCGGCCTCACGGTGCGCGGCATCAACCTGGTGACGGCCAAAGGGGCCGTTCCCCTGTCCCTGTTCGAAGACAACGGCCGGGACATCCGGCGGGAAAATCTGGCCCGTTCCGTCGACGAGGTGCGCCGCCGGTTCGGGTACCGCAGCATCCTGCGCACGTCGTGCCTGCTCGACGACAGACTCACCCATTTCAATCCCAGGGAAGACCACACCATTCATCCCATGGGGTTTTTCCGGTAAAGGAGGTGTTCCGCCATGGCCAAAATCGAATTGGATATCGAAGTGGAGCACCAGAAGGACGGGCGCGCCGTTCCGAAGCGCATCCTCTGGGACGACGGCCGCAAATTCGACATCGACCGCGTCCTCGACGTACGCCGCGCCGCGGCCACCAAATGCGGCGGCGTCGGCACGCGCTATATCTGCCGCATCTACGGCCGGGAATTCCGCATTTTCGACGAAGACGGCAAATGGTTCCTGGAAAAATGAACAGCAAAACCAAGAGGGGGAATCCTGCCTGTTCCGCAGGACTCCCCCTCTGCGTATGTCCGGCCGGCTCAGATTTTCCCGGTCCGCTGCAGCATTTCCACCGCCTGCTCCATGGTCTGCATTCCCAGGCGGCTCCCGGTCTGCATAAAGCTGCGGATCTGCTGCGTATGCCCTTCCCGGATCAGGTTGCGCAGGGCGGCGGTCATAATCAACACCTCGTACGCGCCGACACGGCCCTTGCCGTCCCGTCGGGGCAGCAGCTTCTGGGACACCACGGCGGCCAGGCTCGCCGCCAGCTGGGCCCGGATCTGCTGTTCCCGGTCCGGGAACACATCGAGGATCCGGTGGACCGTGTCGACCGCTCCCGCCGTATGGAGCGTGCCGAAGACCAAATGGCCCGTTTCCGCCGCCGTCAGGGCCGTGGCAATCGTCTCCTCGTCCCGCAGCTCGCCGACCATGATCACGTCCGGGTCCGTTCGTTGCCTAATTCCTGCACAAAACGCCCTTCCACTTTTTGCTTACATTTCATTTTAGCTCGACTGGTAGGAATTCATGGCAAAAAATGTGTTCTGACAACGTAGGTTGCCAAAACACATTTTAGATGTTTCTATTATTCATTTAGTGAGATAAACGTGAATTTATCATGTCAATATCATTTGAACATGTGGGATTCCATCTTCCTTTTATAGATACTTTTCATTTAATATCTTCAGTTTTCGGTTCATCATTTCAAACAGGCCTGCAGAAGCCTCGCCTGCCGCCGGTTTATCCAGCCGTTTTTCCTGTACATCCAGCAGGCTTTTTTGTATGTCAAGCGCCTCCAGCATTTCATTCATCGTTGCCTGTGGCAGCCCGCTGCCCGCAATATACGCATGGATACCCGGAATCTTGTGCCGGTAATAATTGATTTCATACATTTTTTCATCCCTTTCTTTTTCGGACCATACCTGCCCACCGTTATAGCTGATACAGAAAATGACCTCGCCCAGGCGATCCAGCTCTATCATATACGGGCTGGTCTTCTTCATTTTGTTTTCAACCTGTTCCCAGCTGCCGACAAAATCCCGGTGCACAAAACGGGGAGACGCCTCCCGAATGATGGCATTCGTCGTCACCCTGACCTGCAGCCATTCTCCCAACTCCGCTACCACCTGCACCGGTTCGCCAAATTTATACTCGCCAATCACATTTTCCTCCGACGCGCTGGCAGAACTGCGCATGCGCACCTGGCGTCCAATGATGAAGCGGCTGGCAGAATCGGCAAACTCCTGGGCCGCGTTACGGATATTCCCCGGTTCGTTCAGGCCCTGAGCTTCATCCGCCAGTGCCGGCTGTGCAGCGAACAAAAATACACAGGTTAACAGTAAAACGATTCCGGTCAACACATGTTTCATTTTTTTCATAGAGATTTCCTCCATCTCCGGACTTCCCTTCATAATATTGATGCGGAAAACAACGATTTGTACGGTTAATATTGATTTACTTTATTATACCAAAACAGCCGCGGAAAAATCTACGGCTGTGAAAAAAACTGCAATTTGCTTTATAGTTCATGAAAATACGGACAGATGTTCTCGTAATGTCCGTCCTTCAAGCGAAATCCTCCAGGAATTGTTCCAAGCTGTATAAAACCCAACCGTTCATACAAATGCCTTGCATGAATGTTACTCTCTACAACCGCATTGAACTGCAACACCCGGAATCCAAGCTTTCTTCCCATTTTCAGACAGTCTAGTACCAGTTGCTCTCCAACGTGCCGACCGCGAGCATCAGATGAAACTGCATAACTGGCATTGCAGATATGTCCGCATCTTCCGACATTATTGGGATGAAGGATATACAACCCCATTATCTTTCCACCGATTTCAGCAACCCCTGTATAACTTTGCGAAGCAAAAAAACGTGTACCACTTACCAGATCAAGACATTCTTCCTGTGGGAAAGCAATGCCCTCTTCGACCACTTCATTCCAAATACGTATCATATCCGGCATATCTTTCTGATTGTATTGCCTGATCAATTGACAAACACCCCCGTAAATCACGATTTGTATTACTGCTATCATTATAACAAAACAGCCGCAGAAAAATCTACGGCTGTTAGAAAAACAACAATTTTCTTCATCCTCGGCGATGAAATACCATCACAGGTTTACAAAGTGAAAAATGGCTAATTTTTGACTACTTTGACTGTCATGCTAATCCCTGGGCACAGTTAATAAAAAAAATCCCCTGCCCACCGCTAAACGTCCTATTTTAGCGATAGACAGGGGTTTCATTTTTACGCATATAAATACTCGCCCTGGCCTCTGAAAACGCGCCACAGCCCGTTTTATGAGGTCGTTTTTTTCCGGGATGCCGTTCTTGTGCGGGATTTGACCAAATCACCCAGCGGAACCTCGATTTCCATGCCGTCCCGGAAGATAACCGTCACCCGTTCCTCGTCGTTCACGACAATGTGGTCCAAAAGATTGCACCAGAGACGTTCGTCAAATTCGGTGACGGCATCCCCGAGTTGGTCGATGGTAGCTTTGACAGATTTGAAATACAGCCTCTTTGCTTTTCGTTTTTCTAACTCAATTTTGCATTCGTTACAATTCTTTAACGCATCATTGTACTCTTCTTCCAGGATTTTCCGCTTGGCCTCATACTCTTTCTTTTGCTCCGGGGAACATATCAGCGCGCCTTCAAGCCGTACTTCCTGCAAGGCCTTACGCTTATCATCATACTTTTTCATCTTGGCTTCCAGTTCCTTTACGGCGAACAGTTCTTCACTGATGGCCATCAGGTTATCCGCCAACTCGCTCTTCCCACGCAGCCGTTCGTTCAGCGCCATCAGGAAGAATCCCTGGAGTTCCTCCTTCGTGAACCATCCGGTCTCACAGTATGTCTTTTTGTGGTATTTGTTACGGCACCGGAAGATTACTTTCCTGTATTTGTCATTGGAATGCCAGGTTGCCTCTGCAAACCAGTCACCGCAACATCCGCACTTCACCTTGCAGGAATATGCGTCCTTCCCACGCCACATAAGCTTTGACCCTTTCCGCTTCTGGCGTTCCGCCTGCACCGCGTCGAACATCTCCTTACTGATGATGGCCGGGTGGCTTTTTTCAATATAGTATTTGGGCAGTTCGCCTTCGTTCACCTTCTGCTTCTTCGTCAGGAAGTCTGGAACATACCGTTTCTGCAGAAGCGCGGAGCCCTTGTATTTCTCGTTGGTCAGGATGCTGCGAACTGTTCCGGTATGCCAGCGGGGACCGCCTGCCGGACTCTTCACCCCCATCCCTTCCAGCCTTCGGCATATCTGGGCGAAGGTCAGTCCGTCCAGATACCATTGGTAAATCAGCCGAACAGTCTCTGCCTGCTCCTCGTTGATGACCGGCTTGTAGTCAGGCCCGGGGTCGTACCCCAGGAATATTTTGTATGGCATGTTGAACTTTCCCTCGGCCATCCGTTTCCGGCGGCCCCACTTGGTGTTCTCGGATATGGACCGGCTCTCTTCCTGGGCCAGGGAGGACATGATGGTGATGAGGAGTTCCCCCGAGGCGTCCAATGTTTTGATGCCCTCTTTCTCAAACTCCACCTCGACGCCTTTTTCCTTCAGCTTTCGGATTGTGGTCAGGCAGTCCACCGTGTTCCGGGCGAACCGGCTGATGGATTTTGTCAGGATCAGGTCAATCTTGCCATCCATAGCATCGGCTATCATCTGCTTGAACCCTTCACGGTGCGCCGTGCTTGTACCGCTGATGCCCTCGTCGGAATAAACCCCCACGAATTCCCAGTTCGGGTTCCCTTTGATGTGTTCCGTATAATACTTTACCTGCATCTCATAGCTGGTCTGCTGTTCCTCCAAATCCGTGGAGACACGCGCATACGCCGCCACCTTCCTGGCAATTTTCTTTCCGTCCGCTGTCGCCGTGAAAGGATTTATCGTCGCCGGTATCGTTTGCACAACAGGATTCATGCGCCGAACCTCCTTCCCTTATATTGCCTGCTTCTTTCCGCCCTGCGTTCCGGTGTCCAGTACTCTTTCCGGCTGACCGGCTCCCAGCTTTCATCTATTATCGTCCCGTCCTTCATATGAAACACCAGTCGGTGCTGTTCCGGGACGACTATCTTCTCAACCTTATCCATAAACACCGCCCCATCAAATTCTTCCAGTCCCAGCACCCTGCAGCAAGCTGCCTTCAGCCTCCTGTCCGGCAGGTACTTGCTGGGACATTTCCCTCCCTTCCTCCGGGTGCTGCATATCCAGTCAACATAACCGTCCTTGCTGAACCGGCTGTACCACTTGCCACAGTTGCCGCATTGGATCTTATGGGTGAAGCAGGTCATGCCCTTCCGTAACATGAAGCCCATCTTCGTCCGGTACGCCAGGACCTCCTGTACTTTATCGTAGGTTTCCCGGTCAACAATCCCGGCATGATGGTGTTTGACATAATACCGGTCCCGCTGACCGATATTATTGATTACTTTCTTTGTGATGCAATCCTTGACAAACACTTTCTGCAAAAGCAGGTCGCCGACATAAAGAGGATTGGAAAGAATCCGGCGGACCGTGACAGTGCTGAACTGTTTCCCACGCACCGTCAGCCGGCCCTCTTCCCGCAACCGTTTTGCTATGGCATAAACGGATTCCCCACGAAGAAGGCTTGCATACATTTGACGTATCACCTCTGCCTCTTCCGGCTCAATGACATACTGCCTGTCGACCCAACGGTATCCATATACGAACGTGCCACCGCTGGGTTCTCCGTGCATATACTTTTTCCGGATGGCCCATTTGATATTATTGGAAATGGACACACTCTCTTGCTCGGCAACGGCAGCAGTGACGGTCAGCAAAAATTCTCCGTTTATTCCCAATGTATTGATATTTTCCTTTTCGAACCGTACCTCAATGCCGAGCTCCTTCAATTTCCGGACGCTGTTGAGCAGGTCTACCGTGTTCCGTGCGAACCGGCTGATGGATTTCGTAAGGATGATATCAATCTTCCTTGCCCGGCAGTCCTCCATCATCTGCTGGAACTGCTTCCGGTGCTTTAAGCTCGTCCCGGAAATCCCGTTGTCGGTATAGATTCCTGCGAACTCCCATTCCGGGTTGTTTGTAATAAGGTTTGTAAAATAGGTCACCTGGGCCTCATAGCTGGATTCCTGGTCTTTTTTGTCAGTAGATACCCTGGCATAGGCAGCCACCTTCTTTTTCTGTACTTCCGTCTCCAGCGGCTCGGTGGCCGGGATTACCTTTAACCCGTCCATGATCTCACCTCCCATGGTATCTATCACTCAGAACCTACTTATAGTCAAGTCATTACCGGAGTATACTTTTCGCGCATCAGCCTGTCCGCCGCATCGTATTCCTCCTGGGTGATGACGCCCTCCTTCAGTGATTTCCTTACTATGGCCATGGTGACGCTGTACATCATCTGGCTGTGAAAAGTCTCATGTTCCATATGTCCGTCCTCCTTCAGAAAAATACCCCTCACTTAATAGCCGGGAAACAGGCCAAAAGTTAAGGGCCGTTTCAACTTTTTTCATCCCATCGCTCACAATTAACAGAAACAACGGGTCAAAATTGAGGGGTATCGTTAAGGCGGTGCAAATTTGGACGATGTAGAATAAGGTCAGGCAATTCCAAACGCGCTGGCAGGACAACAACTATTACTGCAACCCTGTTCTACATCTTCCTCTGTTCACTTAAGCAAAAATTTATAGTGAAAACAAAAAATCCGCCGAGTGGATTCCCGACGGAAAAAATACCTATTAACAATATAGAAAACGGCCCGCAGGTTTTACCCTACGGACCACAATAAAATTTTCAATGCTATTCTACTGAAAAAACCTCAAGAATTACCAACCCGCGATAATAGGCCATCGCCAGAGTAATCACACTGACCAGACATTGTCCCTTCTTTTGTTCTTTCTAATTTCATAATGCAATTTTCCACTACCACCACTAATGGTAAGGCTATAAATGTCATAATAAGGCTTTTTACCAACGTATTTCTCTATAATAGCATTTTATAGAATCTTATTTTGTATTTTATCATTGTATAATAATTTAAACAACAAAAAATGACCCGCAGGCTTCCCCACGGGCCATAGCACACAATTTATAATTTTCTCACAGCAAAATATAGACATGCAGCGGCTATCACGTAAGCAATGTTCCGCTGCCGTTTTATTTTACCGAGCCGAAGCCGTTCCTCTTGTTCGTACTGTTGCAATAATCTGTTGGCATTCTGCAATGACTGCTCCTGCCCTTCCAGCGTCAGCCTCAATGCGCCCAGCTGCGCCTTGAGCATCTGAGACTGTTTTCCGGCTTCCGTCAATTGCGTCTGAGACGCTTCCAGTTGTTTTCTCAATGTCGCGGACTCTGTCCTCTGCCTGTCGTTGATATTCCTCAACTCGGTCAAGTTCCTGTCTAACTGCTCCAGTTCCGTTTCCGTGATCTGGTAGAGTTGCTCTGCCGAACATAAAGCCGGAATAAAAGATAAGCAGACAACCAATAATGTGCAGCACAATCCCCTTACAATCCTGAACATTCATTCCACCGCCTCCCTCACTCAAGCAACCAATTGCCGTCAAACCACCGGTTTCCGACCTTCAGCCTGTCGGTGAATTGCCACATCTTGGCACCGGGCCAGTCACAGGAATGTGCCCACTGCGCACACCAGACAGGAACGTACTCCGGCAGCAGGTTCGTGTAGATGCGGTTCTCCAACCAGTCCAGGCTGGCGTAGATACCGCAGTTATATCCGTGGCGGTTGCATTCCGTAATGAACTCGTTGCACATGGCGGTAATGGTCTGCGCCGACGGCATTCCATTGCGTTCCTTGTACCCATCGCCGTCCTCCATGTCGAACCAGACGCCCATCTCCAGTCTGCCCGGTGTCAGGCCACAGGATTCCAGGATATGCATCATGTAAGATGCCTCCTCCCAGGCGCCCACCCTGTTCAGCGCATAGCTGTAATAGTAGACACCTATCTTCAGCCTCGCCTCCAGCGCCTCATTGACATTTTTGTAGAACAGGCTGTCCAGATGCCCGCGCCCGTATCCCAGACGGATGATGGCAAACTCGATTCCGTTCTCCTTCACGGCCTTCCAATCGATCCAGCCGTTGTTTTCCGAAACATCAATGCCTTTTCTCATTATTTGCTCCTCCTTTTCAGCATCTCATACAGGCGGCCCATGCTTTCCACCCCGGCATCGCCCAGGTTTTCCACGATGGACAGCATCTCGTTCATGGACAAGTACCCGCAAACGATCTGCAGGATCTGCGAATTCGCCCCGGCCACCTGGCTCATCAAATCGAAAACCGCTCCCATGAGGAAGCAGATCATATAGACGAACAGCTTGCTGACGCTCCGCTGGCGCATCTCGTAGCTGTTGATCTTCCTCGCCTTCCGGGCGCTGTTGATGCCTTTTACCGCATCCCAAAAAGACGGGTCCTCCTTCCCCTGCTCCACCAGATAGGCGTAGCTGATGGCGGCCCATCGGGTAAAAATATCGATGTACAGCAGCACCCCGAATCCAATCATCAGGATGGAATACTTGTACGTTACCAGCCCAATCACCGCTCCGCCGATTACCTTTACGTTGAGGACGTCCCCCATTTTTTCCAATACGCTATGAACAATTTCCCTGTCCATGGTTTCCTCCTTTTGCAAATAAAAAGACGGCACCGTTTCCGTTACCGCCGTTTCCTGACATTCTCTGTTTCCTGCCGGAGTTTCCGCATATAGTCCACGTTGTCGCATTCGAGGTACCATTTCCAGTAATCCTCTTTGGTTGCGTGGATCTGCCGGAGCTTCGGATTGTTCTCCCAGCAGTAAAAGCACAGTTTTTTCATCTTTTCGATGCATTCCGGGTGGTACTGCATCATCCGCACGTTGGTTTTTTTGTAATGCAGCGGGCACAAGAGGCAGTTATGCAGCGCCCCGTACATCTGATACGATGCTGCCAGCGGCACATGGAATTCCTCCACATACGCCATCACATCGTCTTTCGTCCAGTCATACAGCGGGGCGACCACCAGCCGGTTGCCCTTCACCTGCATCGGCTCTATCGTGCGGCGGGATACCATGCCATCCCCGTACCCTTCCTCCCGGCGGGTCCCGTAGACCAGGTGGGTGGCCTCTTCCTCCATCCGCTTATGCGCTGCCGACTCCCGCCTGCCCGCGCAGCAGAACCGGTCGAAGGTAGTAGGCATATATTTCTTCTCCCGCACCATCTCCTCCACCGTTTTATCTGGATGAAGGAATACCGTATCCGGGTGGTACGTCCGCAGGTAGTCCAGCAGCATATCGGATTCCAGTGTGGTTTCCATATAGAAATATTTCGCCGGAAGTCCTAACCGATTCACAATGTGCTTCACCACGCAACTGTCCCGACCACCAGAAAAACTGACGGACAGGAACTCGCCCTTTTTCATCGGAAGGTTCCGCAGGATGGTTTCTGCTGAATCAATTTTCTCTTGCAAAGCAGTATCCATATTTTTCCTCCTTATTTTGGAATCGTGGAACCGGTCAGTTCCTGGTATTTCGCCCGCACAGCGGCGTCCGAATACGGAGTGCCGGAAGACGTATCGGCATAGATTTTGTACTGTTCCGTCTCCCCATCGCTGTTGGCAGGAATCTTGCCTAAGTTCGCATGGTTGCAGTACGGGATGTATTCCCCGGCGGCATAATTGAAACCGCTGGTATTGTATCCCGTTACCGTGTTGAGGTTGGAATAGGTGGTGCCGGGAGTGACCTGAACCCGCTTGATTGCCACACTGTCATAGTAGGTCGTGCCGCCCTTATTGCCCTCTTCCACCGAGTAGATAGCATTGATAGAAATGTAGGTGACCGTGGCGGGAATCGTTACTTTTGTCACGTTGTTCCCGATCAGCGTCCCTTTCGGGTAGGCCGTGGTAGCCGCCGTGGCGCTGACAGTGGTATCCGACTTGACCGTTCCGGACGTTGCGGACAGCTTTCCCGCCTTATAACCGGATGCCGCCGCGATAGATGCCGTCCATGTGGTACCTACCTCCACGGAAAAGCTCTGGGTGCTGGATGATGACTTCTTCGTCACCTCACTGGCCCCCGGTTGCGTATATTTCAGGGTGATGGTCTGGTTCGTGGTGGCCGCCAGCTTCAGTGTGTAATTGTTGTTAACGGTTTTTTCCACATAGTATTCCACATTGTTTTTCTTTACCTTGAGCATGGAATGGCTGGGATGGCCACCGCTGGTAACGGAAACGGGCCAAAGCCCGATATAGGCCTTGACCCCGTTGTTGGTTATGGGCCAAGTCGTACCGCCCGACGCCGTCTTGACCGTCCCTTCGCTTTCCACGGAATAGGAGGTGACCGATTCCGTGGTGCTTCCCTTCTTAAGCGTCAGCTTCGTCGCCAGTGCCGCCATCTTCGTTCACCTCGCTGTCCTGATTTACCGGCAGTACAAAATACCAGCCGATCATATCCAGGATATCGTCCCGGCCTTCTTCCAGCGACAGGATGTATTCCTTCAGCTGGTTGTACCGCTTGTGCAGTTCATCCGACCGCATGGCAATCAGGATGTTTATGTTCTTGAAGTCCTCCACCGTGACATCCACCCGCTGGTTATCGGCAGTCGTCCAGGTGATGGATTTTGCCCCGCTGTCCTCCAGGAACTTCCGGGCCTTGTCCATGCGGTCCTGCGACAGGGCATCCGCATCGAAGGGGATTCCCTTGTACTCGATATCCTCCAGCTCCTTCTGGTCGCGCACCAGCTTCAGCTTGTCGATGGCGTACTGCACCCGTTCCTCCCATGTATACGTCTGCCGGATATGGATGATTTTGTATCCGGTATCCGGGTCGTTTGTCACTGAGTCCCCGATGGCGGGCGGCTCCCCGTCAATCAGCACATCGGTAATATCGATGAAGAAGGCGTTCGCCTCAAAAAATTTACAGAACTCCTCCAGCGGGCACCAGTGGTGGTGGATCGCCACGATCTTCCCCCACTTGATTTCCGCAAAGGTGTATTTTGGTTCAGCTTCCGTATCCAGGACATACGGTTCTACCTTGTACTGGCTCATAGCTTTTCCCTCCGTTCAATATAACTGGATTCCCGATTTCAATGTGATAACCCCCGAGGATGTGATGTTCCCGGTGGACAATGACCCCGTCACCAACTGGCCTGCGGTCGTGGATGCGTAGATGCCCGTATCGAACACCAGCGTCCCGGTGTTGGTCTTATCGGAAGTGGTCCCACACAAAAAAAACTTCGTAGTGGTTCCCAGGGTATTGGTCACCTTGGTATCGGTGTTCGTGTTGGTATCGAGATCCCCGATGAGCTGGTAGGCGCTTCCGTCATACACGAACCCGTAGGTCCGTTTTGCCGCCAGGTACCCCGCCGAAATGGCAGCGCCCCGGTACTGTATCGCTTTCGCCCCGGTACTGTTTACGTTGAGCGTCGGGCTGGCAGCAGTATTTGTCACCGTGAACTTCACGTATATCACGGCTCCTGTTACCAAGGAAAAACCGGTGCAGGCCACCACCTTTGCTGCCGTAGCCGCCGCCGTGGAGCAGGAGCCGAAATGCGTAATGGCTGCGCTCCCGTTGAACGACACCCCGTCAATAGTGCGGGCCGTTGCCAGCTGGCTGGCCTTTCCCACCGTTACGCTGCTCAATGCCGTCTTCCCTGTTCCGCCGTTGCCCTCGGCGAGGGTGCCGGTAAAAGCGATGGTCACCTTGTCGTTCGTGGCGTCCGGGGTCAGCGCGATATGGCTCCCCGCCGCCAGCGTCAGGGTGTCCTGCTTCGCATCCGCCTGTATGGTGGTGCTGTCTATCTTGAAATTTGCATAGGCGTTTTGGTTTACTTCCGCCCCTGCGGCAATGCCGTCCAGCTTGGATTTGTCCGTGTTGCTCATCATGCCGTTGCTACTGGTGGTCGCCGCCGCATGGGTGTGACCGTCCAAGGAAAAAGCGGCGGCATGTTTCCCGTCCAACAAGTCGGCATTCAGGCTGGTACATACCGTGCCGTTGCTGACAGGGATGTTGTTTTTGGCGTTCCCTGACGTCGCCCCTTTCAATGTCCCCGCGTTGACGATTTTGTCATTGATGATGGCCCGGTGCTGTTCCCGCTGTCCCGCCGGGAAATCCGCCAGGTAGCCGTCATCCGCAGGGAACGCAGAATCATATGCCATGTTCGTTCCTCCCTTAATACCCTTTTATCTTGATATCCGCCGTGCCGCCTACATCCGTGTTGGCATTGTTTTTCACCTTCACCGTGCAGCCGGTCTTGGTCTTTGCTGTCACCACCGCATGAAGGTTATCCCCGATGGCGGAGGCCGTCACGTTCGGAATCGTGTAAAACGTATGCTTGAACGGAACCGTTGTTCCGCCTTTTGCGATGTTCGCCGTCAGCGCGATATCCGTGTCCGGCACATCGATGCTGACCAAAAGATTATTGACCTCTGGCGTCTTGCCCCGGTCTTTTGTGGATAACAGTACCCGGAACTGTACATACCGGAACTGCCGCTGCACCGGAACAAACGGGCTCCAACCGATCCAGTTCTTGTTGTCCAGTGAGGTACGGAACTGCAATTTGGCAGCCGTGCCAGCGGTCAAAAATGTTGATGAGGTGAAATAGGCGGTAATGTTCGCAGTGATAATCTGTCCGACGTCAATGGCCTTACAGGTGTACGTCCCGCTGGTGGGGTACAGCCCGGTAGTTTCATCCATGAGCAGTTTCAGTACACTGTGGCCACCGGTTTCGTTCCAATGGGTCTCCGGCCAGTCGCTGAACCGCTCCCCGATGGTCAGGAAGTTGATCTCGGATTCCCCGAACGTGGTATGGCTGTGGGAACCGTTCTGCAAAGCAATCTCATCGTAGGTGAGGATGACATTCTTTATGGGCAGGTTCTCCACGGTCACCTTCGCCGTGGCCTCTGTCTGGGAACGGAACCCTGCCCGGTTGATGGCCTTGATATGGTACCGGTACAGCCGTTCCATATCCACCTTCACCCGATACATGTTGTCCGTCACGCCCGTGACCACTGCCGTGCCGGTATCAAAACTCATGCCTTCCCGTATCTCGTATCCCACCACATCGTTATCCGTGCTGGCAGTCCAGTACAGGCAGACCTCCTCGCCGTTCTGGTAGGCCACGAAGGCTGTAGCATTGGTGGGTTCCACCCGGCAGGTCAGGTTGGCGGACGCCTCGTCCCCATAGAACCCGGCGCTGTTCAGGGTGCGTATCATCACATGGTAGGCGTTCGACGATTTTAATGTATAAGAGGCATACAGTTCATTGGTCAGCGGAAGCGCCTCCGCGCTATCCCACAAATCCCCTACCTTCACCTGGTACCCGACCAGGTCGCCGTCCGGCACCGCGCCCCACTGGATCTGCAGCTGGCTCCGGTCATCCGGGTTCTGCCGTAACTGAATCGCGCCGACCGCCGTGGGGTTCAGTTCAGCCCGAAGATTCCCGATACGCTGGCGGCGTACTGGCTTTCAAACCCTGCGATGGTGACAGCCTTTATCATCCAGGAATGCAGCCGCTCCTCGCTGATTTTCAGCGAATAGGTCACCCCGCTGACACGGGGCGCAACCACTGTCCCGGTCTCCCAGGTCGTCCCTTCCTTGATGATGAAATGGGAAATGTCGGTCGCCTTGATGGAACTCCAGGACAGGTTCACCACCGTCTTGTCCGTCCCGCTCTGGACAGCCTTGAAATTGGTGACGTCCAGCGGCTCCACCGTAATGGTGATGCTCTTATTAGCAATAGCGGAAACCTGCCCTGCCACCGTCACCACCTGTACCATGACGTTGTAGGTACCGGAGGAAGGGACCTGCCATTCATACCGGGTCTCCTTCGTTTCCACGATATCCGTGCCGCCCGCCCAGGTCGAACCATACTTGATGACATAGTCTGCGATGTCTTTCCCGGCCGGCGTCTTGAAGCTGATGACCGCCTTGCTGTGGTCCTTGGTGCTTTGGGTCACCGTCAGGTTCGTCACCGCATCCGGCACGATGTTGATGCTCTTGGACAGTTTCAGTGGATTCTTCGAATAATGCTCTGCCGCGTTGATAGCGGCAATCCAGAATGTGTAGGTACCGCTGGCGTCCACCTGGTAGGTGGAGCGCAGGGTCTTCGTCCGGGCGAACACTTCCGCAGAGGCCCAGGCACTCCCCACCCGCAGCTCATACTGTGAAAGGTCGCTGTCCGTCACCGCGTTCCACTTGAATTCGATGGTGGAACGGTCTGCCGCCGTCTGCGATGCGGAAAAGCCGGTCACGTCCGACGGGAAGGTGGCGATGGGAACGGTCAGTGAAACAGCAGTACTGCGGTTTCCGGCGTTATCCACCACGACAATACTTACCTTCGGATTGTTGGCAGCCGAAATGATGGTCATGAGATTGGCAGAGGTTTTGTAGGTCTTGCTCCCCACCGTCACCTCATAATGGTGGAAATCGATGTCATTGTTGGCATCCCAGGTCAGTTCCGCTTTCGTCCGGTCTGCCGGGTCGATTTTATACGCCAGACCCGTCACCGCCGATGGCGCAACGTCCGTTCCATACGCCACCGGGCCAATGGTCACACCGCTGCTCTGGGATACACCCAGCACCGTAATGACCTTCACATAATATTGAGTCTTAGCTTTGACCGTGAACTCATCGGAAACATTGGTTATGCCGCTGGCCACGGTCTCCCATTTTTTGTTGTCCGTGGAAATCAGCACCGTGAACTTTCCACCGTTGGACGGGCGTTTCCACGATACCGCCAGCACACCGTGCCGGACACGGTTGCTGTCCGTGTACTGGTACTGCGATGCGTTTAACTTGGTAACATTTTTGGCATTGCCGTTGGCGCGTACTGCGTACTGGATCGGCGGGATGGAATAGGTCTCATCATACAGGGCCTCGGCATACTCGATGCAGGTGATGCGCCGGGTAAAGTCCTGCGCCCGCGTGATGGATTTCACCACAAAAGGTTTGCTTCCGATGTTGGCAATGGCCACATCGAACACATCCCCTGCCTGGGGCGGGTCGGTGTCGACATACCCGTCATCCAGGGTGACGGTCGTCCAGCCGTCAGAAGTTGAGCTGACAATGGTAACCGGGGAAATATGCAGCGTATCTTTTACCGTCCGGTACTGAATACGGTAGGATTTTCCGGTATCGCTGATGTAAATCGGCAACACCAGCGTATCTCCTTCCACACTGAATATCCTGCCGCTGTTCGCCCATTTGGGGACGTCGTGGGATACCAGGATCGCATCCCCTACGGTGCAGGCGATGGCGTCGATGCCCGCCTCGAAGGAAACGGTGCGGAGCTGGTATTTGTTGCACATGAGCTGGTACTTTCCTTCCCGGTACGCCTGTTCATAACTGGTGACCCCGTCCAGCGTCAATTGCGCTGTCTTGGCGTAGCCGTCGCTGTCAAAAGTATCGCCGTAGATGGTCAGGACGTCCCGTTCGTAATCCGCCTTGCTGTTGGTGAAGGTGACCTCCACGCAGTTCGCCCGGTCTGCCACCTTTAAAAATTCTTCAGAAAAAGTTCCCTGCTTGATGTTGCCCATGTTGAACATCTGCACCGGCTCCTGTACATGGTCGTATATGCAGCCGTAGCGGGTACCGAACCGCACCACCATGCCCCGGCCGATGGGAGCGATCTTCTGGTTCGCTACTTCCAGCACCTCGCCTACCGTGTTGATCTCGATGTTCACATACAGTTTCATGGAATCACACCAGGCCGCCCAGCGGTTGAAATCCGCATACCGCATCCGCTCCGCCGGGACGCCCCGCACCTCCATCCCCGTTTCACCGGTATTTATATTTGTCAGTTGCCGTGCCTGGTGCAGCAGGTCATAGCAGGCCCAGGCGGGATTGTTGGCGTTCTTCTGCACATAGGCCGTGCCGTTCCACACCCATACTTTCTTCCGTTCTTTCAGGAAGGTGAGCGACGGGGAACCGTTGAGCTGGTCGGTGGCCTTGGCCCGTATGCCGATGAGCGCCGTGCAGGGATAACAGAAATCGTCATAGACGATGGACTCGACGGCAGTCCAGTACACGGAACTTTGAGACATATCGTCATCTTCCGCATACTGCCGCGCCAGCACCTTTACCCTGACCTCGTAGGCGCCTTCGGCAATCTTGTTCACCCGGAACTGTTTCCGTACCGCGCTCTTGGATGATTCCGTGATACGCCCGGTGGCCCCGGTGCTGCCGTTTACGGTAATAGTGCCGGTAACGGAGTCACCGTCTTCCAGCGTGGAACATACACTGCTGCTCCATGCAGAAGTGTCAACCTTGAACTTCCCAACCGTGACCATCCTCCGTTTGGAAAAATCCCGGCGGGACATGTGGGTCGAAGCCGTGCCGATGGTAATATCTACGCCATTGAAATAGGTTATCTGCCGGTAGTCGTCATAATCAAAATAGGAATAACCCGTTCCCTGCAGTTTCAGCGCGTAGTTTCCCGCCGCCACATTCTGTGCCAAGGAAACACCATAGCTGTTGTCAGCCACTTCCTTCAACACATTGACCCAGTCCCCATACGTCCCATCTTCATTAACTTTCCGGTATTCGATGTCCAGGTCAAGATAGGCGGAAGTCGTGTCGCCCCTATCGGTCAGGTGGTACAGGCCGTTGGGGAACTCGATGTCAATGACAAGTCCCTGCGCCGCCGTGCCGGGAGCTGATTCCGTCCGCCATTCCTCCGTCAAGAGATAGGAAAGGTTCTTGGTGCTGTAGGTATCGTTGAAGTTGCTGATAACCGCTTGGTCGTTCTCACCGCTCCGCTTTTCCACGGAAACATCCGCAAAATCCCCGATATCGTTGTCGTTCAGCTTGATGTCCGTGATGGACAGCGGCCCTTCCCCGCAGGCCACCAGCCAGTTCAGGTATTCGTCGTTGTCATCGACGGACACATATTTCCCAATAGTCTGCCCGCCGCTTTTCACCATCCCGTAGGTCAGGGCGATGGCATTGTTCTGCCCTTCCATGGTCTGCACCTGTCCCCAGGAATAGGTGGCGTCCTCCCGGCCCCCGTCATAGGAACCGGTATCCACCTTCTGCCCTGCCATCCGTCCCATGAGGGAAGACCCCAAGAACATGACCGCAGCCGCAGCCATGTAAGCACCCAGGTGTCCCGCCGCCCAGAAGCCGCTGGAAGCCAGCCAGCCGCCACTGGCGATGCCGAATGATACCACCGACAGGGCGATGGCGGCCACGATGCCAAGGATGGACTTCCCACCCTTGCCACCGCCTTTTTCTACCGCCGGGTAAATCACGATAAAGTCGCCATCTTTGATATCTTTATCGGGACTTACCCCGTACCCGTTAACGGTCGCCTGCAGCTCCACACCGGGAACCGCGTTCTGTTCCAGAAGGGTTCCTATGGTTCCTTTGTATTCTATGTGCCTGACTTCCCGCCCGTCCTGCGGGCTGAACGGATTTTTTACCAAAACCAGTGTGACCATTTTTCATTCCCCTACATATTCGTAATACCCCACGATGACCCGTTCCCATGCCGGATTATCGATCCGGTCGATGCAGACGCCGATGCGCTCTCTGGCATGGATGAACCGACCTTCCCCGATATACACCGCAGTGTGGTTGACCACCCCTTCCGGGGATCCGAACCGCATGGCGATCAGGCACGGGGCTTTCGGTTCCTTGATTTCCCGCCAGGGATATTGTTGCGTGTAATTTGTTATCAGCTCGCTGATTTTTTCCATATCGGTATAGCTTTTGTACTGGTCATCGTATTCCGGGATTTGTTTCCCGTATTCCTTATAGACTTCTTTCACCAGGCCATAGCAGTCCAGCCCGGTCTGTTTGTCCCGTCCCTTGTTGGCGAACGGGACGCCGATCAGTTCCACGAACCTCATACATAGACCCCTTTCTGGTCGATGCCGGGGAATCCCCCGAACCGCTTGCTGTTCTTGTGCGCCCGGCAGTCCGCCAGCGTATGCAGGCAGCTTTTGCTGCTCCCCTTGTATCCGCAGCGGAGTCCCTTGTAGGCAAAGGGACAGTTGTTTTTCATATAACGATCGAGGGGCCTGCGGGTGCGCGCACTGTAGTCAGTGCCTAACGTAAACTCCACCCACTGCTCGTCCACCTTGCAGGACAGTACCGTGTACACTTCCTCCAGATCGGCGTTGCCGTTCAGGTTCAGAGAGTTGACCACCCGGAGTATCACCTCGGTGCCGACCCCGCCCCCGGAATCTTCCACATACCATTGCAGCCCCTGGGTCACGTTGCTGACCTTCAGCGACACGTTCGGGTCTGACCCGTCGCTGTCCTCGCTGGTCTCCCCAATCTCAAACGGGAACGCCTGGTAGAGCTGTCCCTTCCAGGTCACGTCCTCGTTGTTGTAGCAGAGATACACCGTGTTCTTCAGCCGTATCTCCAGCAGAATCAAAAAACAGCTGTCGGTCGACAGTTTATTTTTTTCTTTCTTGGATATGGCAGAAATGGAAAGCATGGCCTCACACCTCCGTCAGTTCGATCGTGCCCGACCAGTAATGCAGCGCCTCGTTGGTCCATTTGCCCACGCGGGTAATGCGCACCTCCACTACTTCCGCACCGCCCCGGTCGTCAACAGAATCGGTATTCGTCCAATTAAAAGACCGTGACGAAAACGACACGGTCTGTGAGATAAAATTCATCAATGTTAAATATTGCTCCCTGGGAAGGTGGTTCCATTTCAGCGTCCACTTGCGCCGGCTCCGGGTGAACTTCCGCCGGGACTGCTGGGACCCGTCCTCAAACTTGGTGATGATGGAGTTGTCCTCGTATTCACAGTCGAACGGCCATGCCGGTGGGTCTATGGAAGTTGGAAATTGTATGGCCATATCAGCTCATCGCCCCTTTCATCGTAGTCCGTATTCCCATCTTGTTCGTAGCGATCGCGTTCAGCATGACGGTGACGATGTAGTTCTCCCCGTCAAAATTGCTGCCGGTCTCCTCTGCCATCATCGGCACACCACTTTCATTGGTAATGTTCACGATGACGTTCGGCATATCGGTTCCTCCACTTCCACTTTGCAGGTTGGAGGAAACATATCCGCCACGGGCAAACCGCCGGACAGTCCCAGCATTGATGGCGTCCAGCACCGGAAGCCCCACGCGCCGTACCGCATCCGCTTTTATCACATACTCCCCGTCCGAGAGCATGGCGGGGATGCTGTCTGACGTTGCCGTGCCGGGACCGGAGATAACACCGCCCGTGGCAAAGTTCCCCAGCCGGATGCCCAGGACGTTCGCCGCGGCCCCGTGTGTATTGAAGCCGCCAGAGACAACACTGCCGCCACCGCTAAAAAATCCCGGCATGATCCAGTTCAGGAACTGGTTCACCACCTGGGCCGCCATGGTTTCCGCGATGCTTTTCACGATGGAATCCAGCAGGCCGTTCAACAGGTCCATAAAGGAATCCCCGAAACTTTTCTGCCCGGTCAGCACATTCTTAAAGAAATTTTCAAAACTGCTCTGGCTGTCCATCACGATATCCGCTACCATCTCGCTGGTGGTCCGGTGGGTCAGCAGCCAGTTATCGTAATACCGCTTCATCAAACCCTGCCGGGTGTTGTAGGCATTGAGCGTGGCGGTATTCTCTTCCGACAATGCCTCCTGCAATTTTTCCAGCGAACCCGTCCGGTAGGCATCCTCAATCTCTGCCAGGATGTCCTTGCACTGGGCATGGTAGGAAACGATCTCATCGTCGTACTGCTTGTTTGCCGCCGCGATATCGATGGCCACCTGCTTTGCAAGGGACAGTTTCCCGTTTTCCTGAAGCTCATAGGCTACTCCCTGTTCCTGCAGGTTCTTCACCAGCCGTTCCCGCTCGGTATCCGACATACCGATATACTGCGTCTCGAACTCCAGCCAGCGGTTTTTGATATTCTCTACCGATTTTTCATGGTCTTTCTCAATTTCATAGACGGCCTTTTCCGCGGCGGTCATATAGGCCGTCTGCAGGTTGGCACTTTCCCGCATGGCGTCGTTCACGGACTTGCGGGCGGAATATTCCTGCTCGATGCTCCGCTGGAGTTTCTGCCGGCGCTCCTGTTCTTCTTTCTCCGGGTCATCCTGTTTGCCGGAACCGCCCTTGCTTTTTCCTCCACCGGAATCACCGCCACCGACAGCGCCAAATACATTTTTATATTTTTCCACAT
>Ga0256404_1001054_pt1 | contig 69576 bp, 58 predicted proteins | sample RumenRJG_01DNA_FD_185990 | JGI IMG/M metagenome (GOLD analysis project Ga0256404, IMG submission 185990) | Bovine rumen microbial communities from Lethbridge, Alberta, Canada - RJG_01 | ecosystem: Host-associated > Mammals > Digestive system > Stomach > Rumen | place: Canada: Alberta | collected... | reverse complement strand
ATAACCGATTTCCAAAATTCTTTGTTCTTCATAATACTTTAGTTTAGGTCTAGGTTAATACTTTACTTTTACCCCTCTGGCTCTCCGAGCCACCTCCCCTTTGCAGGGGGAGGAGCTTTGAGAACTGTCCCCTTGGCTGCTCCCTTTACATGGGGTGGAGCTTTAGGGAGCTGCTCCCCTGATTTATTAGGGGAGCTGTCAGCTTGCTGACTGAGGGGTGCTTAAATCTGCATATCGCTGCCACCACCGTTGCCACCGCCACCGTCGTTGCCACCAGTGTTACCGCCAGTTGAGCCACCAGTATTACCACCTGTACTTGGCACACTGCCACCCGAGCGAGTTACTGCTACTGCGGTAGAGATAGGGGTGAGCGTCTGCATCTTGCGAATCTTGCCGTTCACGGTCACTGCCTGCGTGTCCACGATGTTGCGGAGAACCAGCGAGCAAGCCTTCTTGAACGAAGGACCGCTGATATTGTCCAGTCTTGAGCTGTCGGGTAGGAATCGGATGTGGATAGCCTGTACCAGGTCGTTAGGGTCGAGGCCCTCCATCTCGGCGATGCTTGACACAGCTGCATCCTTCTTCACCTCAGCGGTAGGGTAGAATGTACCCAAGTTGCCCAGCTGCACAGGGATACCTTGTGAGAGCAGTTCAGGCAGACACTCGGTGATTTTAATCAGCACACCCTCCAAGAGGTCGCGTCCGTAAACGCTGCCGTGATCAGTCATGTGCTTTGCGAAGCCTCGCAGCGACAAAGTCTTCTGCACATCCACCTCAGGGAAATACTTGCCATAGGCTGGGCTCTTGTCGTTCTTGTTTTGACGGAGATTGATTCCCATCGAAATTCTTTCTTTTGCCATTTGTTTAGTTGTTTTTGAAGTTAAGATTTATGCGACGAAATACACCGAGTCGTCGCTTCTCGCTTTTTTACCCCTCTGCCCTTCGGTCACCTCCCCTTTGCATGGGGAGGAGCTTTTGGGAACTGCTCCTTTTACACGGGGAGGAGCTTTGAGAATTGTCCCCTTGGCTGCTCCCCTGATTTATTAGGGGAGCTGTCAGCTTGCTGACTGAGGGGTATGGGTTTGTTCATGAACTGCAATCAAGACCCTTTGCTTCGCCACCGCCTTGGCCTTCGGCTGATGTTTCAGCGCTGTTTCTTAATTGCTACCCTAAGGGCTCTTTTTTGCTTTCCCGAAGAAAAAGGGCTTCTTTCCCGAAGTAAAGCATCCTTTTTCTCGAAGTAAGCGTGTCCTTCGAATGACAATACAAAGTTACGAAAAGGGCGGTGCGGCTGCAAATTAAAGAACCAAATAAGCACGCCAAAAAGCAAGCTGTGTTTTTCTATAAGTATCGTTTGGTACAGATGGCAGATGGCAGTTTTCTCACGAGCACACCAAAAAGGTGGGAAAAGATATTTACTTATATATAATATATATTATATATATAAGTAATTATTAATTTTTTTGATTTTTCTCCTTTTATTACATTCCTGCTTACAGAGAAACTGCCATCTGCCATCTGCCATCGTGCAGTGTCTGTATGGCTTTAGTTGACTTATCCCAAAGTCTGAAATAAATTTTAAAAAAGCTTTGTTCTGACTTCGTTTTTTCTTAACTTTGCTAGGATTAAACAAGCAACTCGGTATTATGAGCAGAAGCAAGTTTTACGATATTATAAAAAACGTGATTGATGAAAGAGGTGTTGAAACGCCGTACAAGAACGGCTTAACCCTCTACTTCCCCAATACTGATTATACCTATCCGTTCAAGTGCGACGGATATATGGAGCCTACTGTTAATGGTAACAAATTCCGACTGATTATAGAGTACAAATTGGATGAGTTGCTGAATGATAAAGCAGGTAGGGCTAAAGTGCTCATTCAGGTTATTTGGTATCTAAAGAAGTTCGAGTTGGATGGAAAAATTATACCGAATGTCTGCCTTGTGGGTGATAAAAACGAGTGTTTTGCCCTTCAGACCAATCCTCTGTTGAAATATCTTGATGAAGAAGTGGATTGGAACACTGCTCCATCGGAAGCGCACACGAACTATCCCGAAGTTGTGGCCAAAATAGCCAATGATGCTGAAATCAATCCATTCGTATTTATTATCGACGAGAATTTTAGTTTTAAGGTAGTTGTCGAAAAGATACAGGACTTGGCATGCAATATACAGCGATATGTACGAGTAACCGAGCATAATATCTCTAATATCTTTGACTACTTCTGCAAGAACGTCCTTAAAGGCAAGAACAAACTGAACGGGCATGATCTTGTGGGGATTTTCATGGGTGTGTTAAATGACTCTACCAACTACTACCAGCACCCTTCTAAACCCAATATTCTCGTGTGCAACGGTACGAATGTTAATATGGACGGCAGTAACTTCAAGTCTTTCTTTGGTTATTTCGATAGGAATTATACCCCCCAAGAGAAAACAAGGATGACCAGTATTGCCGATCGTCTGATTGAAGACGCAGACAGAAGAATGAAAGGCGATTTCTGGACTCCGACGCTATTTGTGGATCATGCTCACCATATGCTTGAGCATGAGTTGGGTGAAGAATGGAAAGAGCAATATGTAGTTTGGGACAATTGTTGGGGAACAGGTAATCTTACGCGAGACTATCATTTTGGAGAATTATACTGTTCAACGCTTTTCCAGAGCGAATTGGATATGGGAGCGAATTATAACCCAGAAGCCACCAAGTTCCAGTTTGACTTTTTAAATGATTATATACCAAGTCCAGATGACATAGTGCAGTATCAATCAAAAATACCACAGGGACTTTATGAAGCTCTCAAACTAGACAAGCCCATTGTGTTCTTTCTTAATCCACCATATGCGACATCAAGTAGTGATTATGGTAAAGGAACAGACAATACTAAAGGTACAGGTTCTTGCGATACTGCTGTTAAGAAAAACATGGTTCGAGAGGGCATGGATAATGCCAGCAAAAACTTATATGCGCAGTTCTTGTATCGTATAATGCGGATTAAGCAGGTCTTTCATTTAACAAACTGCCATATTGGTCTTTACTCACCACCTTTGTTTTTAACTGGACCTGCTTGGGCCGTGTTTAGAAAACACTTTTTGAAAGAATTTGCTTTTGAAAGTGCATGCCAATTTAAAGCAAGCCACTTTGCAGATGTGTCAGATAGTTGGGGCATCTCCTTCTCTATTTGGAAATCAGGAGAAACTGCTAACAAAGAATGTTTTTCTTTTGAATTGATAGATGAGGTTGATGGAGAAATTCAACCTATAGGGTGTAAAGATGTCTATAATATTGACGGGAAAGATTCAGCTAAAGAATGGATAAAACAACAGATAAAAGGAATTAGTGTAGAGGAAAAGCCGACGTTCTCAAGTGCATTGTCTGTTAAAGAGGGAAAAAACTGTAATACGAAGATTAACAGGAATGCCTTGGGTTGTTATTCCAATATGGGTAACAATGTTGACCAGAACCAACTTAAAGTTGCTATTTTTACAACTTGTGATTCGTCCAATGCAAATGGTCTTTCCATCATGCCAGCAAACTACGAACGTGTAGTATCATTATTCGCTGCACGTAAGTTAATCGAAAAGAATTGGGTGAACTCGAAGGACGAATATCTTGCTCCGGATGAAACACATCCTCAATACCAAGAGTTTGTAAATGATGCTATTGTGTTCTCACTTTTTAATACTTCAAGCAATCAGTCTTCTTTGCGGCAAATAGAGTTCAAAGGCAAGAAATGGAACATATACAACGAATTTTTTTGGATGAGCAAAGATGAGATTCTACAGTTGGCAAGTGACCAACAATTGGATGAATGTTATAATGATGCAAGAACGGCAAATGACCGATTCGTCTATCAAAAACTTCAGACAATAATTCTTTCTCCGGAAGCACAAGCGGTCCTTAACAAAGCTAATGAAATAGTACGTTCTACCTTCCCGTTCCGAGAGTTGTTCAATGGTAGTAATCCTGATTATCAGATTATGAATTGGGACTGCGGTTGGTATCAGATAAAGGCCCTCACAAAAGAGTACGGAAAGAACCAACTGGACGAATTCAATGCGCTCTACAAAAAATTAGCGGACAAAATGAGACCGAAGGTCTTTATCTTAGGCTTTTTGAAATAAAGATGAATAAAAGATGATGATTTGTATTATTTGTTAAGAAAGTATAACTCGTAATAAGCTATGCAATTTGTACGACAACTGATATACAAAGAGAAAACGCTTGACGAATTTGATATCGATAGTGACAAGTCGGTATTCAAATTGTTTTTTGACTTGCTCCTTAATATGGATGGAACAAGAGTGACTGATGTGGACGCCGACAAGAAAATCACAGATATATTTAATGATGCATGCTTTATCAGTAATGCCGTCATACAGTTGAAAAGGCCTTATATGCATTATGGCTACCTTTATAAACTGGCATCTTCTACCTCTAATGGCAAGTCCTATACACAAGTTCCTGCTCGTGGAGACATCGTGATGTGCCTGGTATATTTTCTATTAGAAGAACATGGTGATAATACTTCAGACCTTGAAAGATTAAAAAATACAATAGAAACTGATGTCAGGAAACGAAGTGTAGAAAACAATAATTGTTTTGAGTATTTTAGTGATGCATATGAAAATTCAGAGTCGACATATCTTACAGATGAGTTTGTTGTTAAGTTACCTATAACTCCAGAGGATTTAAAGAGAGTTTGCTGGTCAGACATAAGCCATAGATACGATAAGCAAAGCTTGAAGGATATTGTTAGCTTCTGGAAAGACCCTCACGATCGCAATCTTATTATAGATGACATTGAAAAAGAAATCAAACAAAATACGGTGGATGATCTTCCCTTTTAGCCAATGATAAGAAAAACGACAATTAGTAGCAGTAGGTCACAAGATCTATATGATTTTCTTGAAACCATGAGACTTCCGGAGGAGTCCCCTAAGACTGAAGTAGTTACTCCTAAATTCGAAGATAAGACTGTTGATGATAGCTCTTCTTCCCCAACAGATCGGTTAAATGACCCATCAATATATGCTCCTCAGGTACCCTTTTTGATATATGACGAGAATAAAGAAACCATTATTTCTCGGACGGCTAAGGATATTAATGATGGTGAACTGAACCCATATGAAGTTAACTGGATGGAGGTGACGCTTTATGAAAGAATGTTTGTAAAACCATTACTTGAAAGCATCAATTCAGTTTTTATTTTGGATGTTGCTCAGGCAATAGATGATGAAGAAGCAAGACATGCATGTGAAGACGGTCAATACACTACTGTTTCATCTAATTCATATGGTACGGGGCACGGTCTCGTATGTTATTATTCATATACAAAAGACAATTGGGATAGTAATGGCTCTGTAACAGCTTTATCAATTGCAAAAGGGATCTTGGATAAGCGTAAAAAGGCCGAGGCATATAAAAAAAAGATAAAACAACACAAGGAGAAGAATGATGAGGTCAATGTTAAGAATTCTTACGTTTTATCAGGATGGAGTGGTGGTTTATCATCTGACGACCAATCGTCTGTGAAAATAAGCCAATTGCAACAAGAGTGTGATGAATGGAAAGTGAAATATGAAGAGATACTTAACAAAAAGCCAGAGAACGCATTTAATGCAACTGGGAAAGAATGCTTTACGAAAGCAAAGATGGGGCTGCTTATATATACTATTGCTTCGTTGAAAGATGGTCCCACACCAATTAAAGCTAAATTAGTACCAATTATCTCTGCCATTGGGGGCTGGGAGCCCACTTCTGTTAGCACTGAAATGAAGAAAGCGGGATTCAATCAAAATGATATTGAAGCTGTAGCAAAATTGTTTGAAGAAGCAATGCCCAACTTAGCATCAGAGATTAGAAAACAGATTTCAAGAAAGGGTAAATCAAAAAAGTAGCCCACTACTTGGGGTGCTACCTATGATTAAGTAGCCCACTACAGACTGTTTTTCAAGACTTTTTTGTATATTTTTGTACCCACATTTGGAGACAACTCCATTTGTGGGTTTCTTGTTTTTGTACAACCAGGAACTTCAATAAAAAACTTAGAAGATGTTAGTAGAAAATTTATGTCCTTTCATCCTCAAGATGCGAAAGATATTTTTGCAGACGAATAATTAGAGGTAGTAAACCTCAAACATAAAAACATCCGAGTGATGTGGGCAGAGAAGCCTCATGAGTGAAACAGGTCGACCGTTTCAAAGCTTTCTCACTCACAAGTTGAATCAACAAAATCTCGGAGGTTATGAGAAATTTGAAACAAGTCCATCCCGAGGACTTTGACGTGGCGACGCTGATGACGGCTGCCCGAGAGGGAAGATTGTATCTGCAAACTATTGAGTTGACAGATGATGAATTGTTGGCACAATGTCAGCAAGAGGCATTGGCATACGTATCGGCTATAGATGAATTTGTCACTCCAGCATGGCGAGCATCTATACATGAGTTGTGGAAGAGGGTAGTCAGTGATGAGATTTTCATACCGAATCTAGTGATGAAGAAAAAGCGCGTGATGAACCGCTATTTCATCACGGCCATTGTTTATCAGTTGCAGGCAAGGAATGTATATCAGTCTAACGAAACTGTGAACCAGTTGAAACTGCATCTATCATTGGAAAGCATTACAAAGAAGAATAGCATCTACAAAAGTGTGGTAAACTATTCCGTCATGCCAGAGCAAAAGAAATATCTTTCAGCACTCCTTGCGAATTTTCAACGAGTCTAAAACGAAAGATTTTAGCCCAGAATAATTCTTCCGAACTTTGTAGCAGAAAACAAGAAAATCTAACAAATAAATAATTGAAAATGCAAGTAACGAAAAACAAATATGGTATAAAAGTAAGCATGTGCTGTGCTTCCTGCCATTTCAAAGAGTCAACACGACTGATGACTACAAGATACTGTACGAAGTTGAACAAGGATGTCAGTCCGTTGGATGTGTGTGAACACTGGAGAATGAGTAAACTTCTTAAGCAGGTAGGCAGTGCTCAAGGACCAGTGAAGCGCGGAGAATACCTGATGTATTTAATTTACGTGCGAGTGAAAGAGCAAGAAATGCTTGATAAGGGTGATAAGGTGGTGCCTAAGAACATCGCTGAGATTAGAAATGAATATGAAAAAGAGCATGGCTCTATATATTTGAACTTATAAGTATTATTTTATTAACCAGAGTTGAAAGGGTGGAGGAAGTCATCGATGTGAAATAAATGGTACCAAAAATTCCGACGCAACTTCATCTCATAAACAACTCATTTTATGACTAAAAATATTACAATGACGCTGAGCGCCCTAGTGGCTGTCAGCAAGACTGAGAGTGGAATGGATTATGTTCAGGTAATGCCTGAGAATCCGAGTGTAGGGCTGGTAAAGCCGTTTCACGGTCGAGGTTATGGACAGATGCTGAGCAATGGCACCTTTGACTTCATACGCAAACCGAGAAAACACGGCAAGCCTGTACTTAAACTACCGCACAGTTCGGTATCGTATGGTGCAGACGGCTATGACCGTTACATATTTATGCTTCCTTCTGAGCAGCGTGAAGATTTTTCCACACTGCTGAGGCAGGAGTCAGTTAAGGTAATTAGGTTTATGAATAAACAAAAGTAATTAATTATGAATGGAACAATAGCAGCAAACACGAAGCACGCGGGTGATGCCAAGAAAGATCACCGTGGCTATGCAGAGCCTTTCACATCGGAGCAGGTTGACCACCTGCTCCGTGAGAAGTGGTTGAAACAGATGGTAACGAATATACGTAATGGTAAAGAAAAGATGAAGGACTGGTTGCCGTTTGTTTGTCCTCACTATTCAAGGTTTAAGGATAATCATCGCGCGCAGGACGCCATAATCCCTGAAGCTTTCACTTTCATGACCTGCGTGGATGTAGATGATCTTTCACTGGTTGAAAAGGCCATTGCCAATACTAAAAAGGTGATAGAAGACAAACTTTCTGACTGGCAAGACAAAGTGCTTCGCATGGATTATTCTGCCCGAAAGAAAGTGCATATCTGGTTGCAGCTGCCTATTGGGCTGACCATTGCCGAGACACAGAAGGCTTTCTGTAAAGAGATTGATATCCCTTATGATGAAAGTTGTATAACGCCCGAGCGGTTCATCTACCTGACAGGTATAGATGAGGAGATATATCGTTCAGAACGTTGGTTGCAACCCATGAGTGAGGAGGAGCTGGAACAACGACGTGAGGCTTACTTGCAACGAAGATTGGATGTTGATGGAAGACCATTATTAATGAATAATGAAGAATTACAAAATGAAAAAGATGGTCAGCCTGATAATACTACTAATGATTCTCAATTATCTCCAATTACCGACCGTGTTCGCTTTATCTCCCAAGGCGTGATGAAAGAAAAAGGGCTGGAGGCTACAGATTTCTTGGATGTAGGCGGCAGGCATACCACTGTAAAGGTGTTCCTGAGTGGTGCAGCACAGCTGTTGACGAAGGATGAAACCAACGCCATCTTGGCAGAGCTGATGCCCGAGCATTGGAAAGACCAGAACATTCAGCAGTTGGTGAACGATTTCTACAAGCGATATACCGACCCGAATCAGAAACTGCTAAAGTATCAGGAGGCTTTATTCGCACAAAGTCAGAGGCTGTATGGTAAAGGTGCTACCTTAGGCAAAGAGGATTTGGCGTCAGATGAAAGTGCTGACTTGCAACAAACTGCTACACCTCCCCAAATGCCGAACAAGTTGCCAAAGCTGGTGCAATTGCTCACCAGCAATACTCCAGAGGTGTATAAGGGCGCTGTGGCGCATGCCATATTCCCGCCACTGGCTACCCATCTGTGTGGCGTAAGATTCTGCTATACCGACAATGTAGAGCATGAAGCCACGTTGATGAACTGCCTGATGGCCATTACGGGTGCCGGCAAGGGTTGCATTGACGAACCCATACGCCGTATCATGGCGGACATCAAGCACCGAGATAAGGAGAATGAAAGGCGCGAGGCAGAATGGAAGAAGGATTGTCAGAAGAAAGGTGCCAATAAGGACAAGATGTTGCGACCAGAGGGTTTGGTCATCCAGATCATCGACCCTGATATGACGAAGCCAGCCCTTGTAACAAGAATGGATGAAGCCGAAGGTCACTTTGTGTATGTAAAGCTGAATGAACTGGATTTGTTTGAGCAGCTGAAAGGGCAGACGGGCAAGCAACATTTCCAGTTGATGTGCCTGGCTTTCGACCCGGGTGCAGAGTATGGACAGACGCGTGTGGGAACGCAGTCGGTTACAGCCCGTCCAGAATGTCGTTTCAACTGGAATGCCTGTACAACAATATTGAAAGGCCGCAGGTTTTTCAGCCGAGTATTGACCGATGGTCCTATCAGCAGAATCAATTTCTGCACGATACCCGAAACGGAAATCGGTGCCGAGCAACCCATCTATGGCCAATATGATGCTGCATTTGATGAAGCCTTGAGACCCTTTATTGAAAACCTTGTTTCTGCACGCGGACTTATTGACTGTCAGCAGGCTTACAGGCTGGCCAAGAAGCTCCAGCAGGAGTGTGCTGAGTTTGCCCGCTTGAGTCAGAGTGAAGTGTATTGGAACCTGTCACATCGTGCTGTCGTCATAGCCTGGCTGAAGGCTTGTGTGCTCTACGTAGCCAATGGTCTGAAATGGGAGAGAAGTATCGAGGACTTTATTCGTTGGTCGCTGAATTATGACCTGTGGTGCAAGATGCAGTTCTTTGGAGCCGACATTGAGAAGGCAGCCAATAGTGAAGATGCCCGTATTGGCACTCGCGGACCAAGGAATCTGCTGGAACTGTTACCTGATGTATTCACGATGGAGGATGCCAAGCGCGTGAGACTAAAGCAGGGAATGGGTACGGAGAAGACTGGCAATATGGTTAGTACATGGAAGAAACGTCATTATGTGGTACAGATGGCAGATGGCAGTTTCCAGAAGAGCACTAATAAATGATATTATAGTTATGTTAGATAGAACAAAGAAATTATCAGAACACTTCACGTTGGCTGAGCTGACCAAGACCAACTATAAGACTGAAGATAACAACGATCCTCCGTTGGAGGCGGTAGAAAACTTGATAACCCTCTGCGAGAACTGGCTGGAGGAATTGCGATACCTCTATAATGTCCTGTATGTGTTACGGCCAAGCGAAGACTATTTCACTTCGAAAGATGTGGAGCCTTTAGTCATCAATCAAGGTTTTAGGTCCTACCAAGTTATGTTAAAGATGAAAGAAGCAGGGTTAAATCCTTCTGAAACCTCTAACCACATGAGGGGTTGTGCGGTGGATATCCGCTGCATAGGGATAGAACATGCTTTACGCATGATGATTATCCTACTGGATATGGCGGACACCAATAAGCGTGATTTCGACGAACTGTTTCTTGAACGAGGAGGTACCGTCTATTGGCTGCACTTTGCAGCCAGACCAAAGGATAATCGTAGGAAGATTGGGTTTATATTGAAGTAGTAAAAACTTTTTTTTCATAGAGTTGAGAATTTGCTTCGAGCCGTGCTGTCTGTGAAGATAGCACGGTTGTTTGTTTTTCTGAATAAAAGCAGTAACTTTGCGAGAGGGAAATTAAAGATTGACACGTATGAAAGACCGATTTACACCCGAGAATATCAGTGAGCTGGCACCCAACGAGGTGTTCGTGTTTGGCAGTAACCTATATGGACACCACGGTGGTGGGGCTGCAAGAGTGGCATTGAATCGATTTGGCGCTATATGGGGACAGGGCGTCGGGCTGCAAGGACAGAGCTACGGAATACCTACCATGCAGGGGGGAGTGGAGACAATCGTGCCTTATGTGGAGGAGTTCATCGACTTCGCGGCTGATCACCCTGAAATGATGTTCCTGGTGACGCGCATAGGATGCGGCATCGCGGGATTCAGGGACGAAGAAATAGCGCCTCTGTTCAAAGAGGCGCTGGAGGCGGAGAATATAGTGCTGCCAAAAAGCTTCGTTACCTTACTACTTTCCAAATGTTGAGCCGTACGGTGTTGGGCTCTGATGGGGCAGGACCGCAGACGAAAATGGCGTTGTTGAGCCAGGCGTAACGACTGTCCTCGGGGGCCTCGAACTTGGGGGCGGTGAGGAAATAAAAACCTTGTTCGCCGGCACTGAAGATGCCGCAGTTGCGCACGTGGATATATACGCCGTCATCGGTCTTGATGCTGTAGATGGCCTCCAACTCGGTGCGCAGGTTCTTGCCGTCGGTCTTCTGGTACTGGTAGTCGGCGCCGCCGGGGATGATGGTGCCCTTGAGCTGGGGACCTTCGAAGATGCCGCCCGTGATGGGGATGACCACGCGCTTGCCGTGGGGCACTTCGCCTACCACATATTCGGGCTCGAGGGTGACATAGAGCTGCATGACATACTCCAGTCGGGGTGTGTCGCTGGCTGTGGGGGGCACTATCTGCTGTGCCTTGATGCTCAATGATGCCAATATGACAAATAGCAACAGATTGATTCTTTTCATGGGATTAAATGGTTTATTCTTCATTTTTCATTTTTTCTCTCTTCAACACTTGCGTCATGCAATGTGCTGCTCCATAGCCGTCGATGAGGCTCTCCAGGTGAACCCATTCTACCTTAACATTTGCCTCCTGGAAGCGACGTTGCAATGTTTCCGACTGACCGGCAACTGCCATGATGTGACGAGGGGCAATGGTCAGGAAGTTGTTGGCATAATGCATCTCGTCTTCGTAGTCGATGGGGATGATGTCAAATCCTTTGGCTTTCAGGTAATCCACGAATGGAATATCCTCACTGATCAAGGCATATTGCTTGGTGCCTTTTGCGCGTGCATAGATATCGCAAGTGTCGTATTCAGGATCGCCTGGCTGGGCATTCAGACGACTCGTCACCATCGTACAGAGATTCTTGTCGATGATGTTGAAATGTGTGTCGAGGTGCATCTGCATCTGCCAGAGCTTGTGGTCTTTCACTACCACGACGGTATCGTGGCCAAAGGCATCGGCATCCAACATCTGACGAATGCTCTTGATGTTGGTACGCATACCCATGCCGATGAATGACCGAGTGTCGGCTGGTATATAGTCACCCCCTTCCAAACGTCCGTCACCGCTGATTTGCAGGATAATGTTCTCACCCAAGTACTCATAGCACATCTTAATGATATCTACCTCTGGGGCTCGCTGACTGGAATTCATGTTACAGATAACATGTCCCTTAGGTGTGGTGATGCTTTGGTCGCGTGTAAAATACAGGTTCATCAATGGCTTGTTGGAGTATTCCGCCTGGTAACCTGTGTTGTTGTCGGTCTTGTAAAGCGTTACGGTGGGTTGCAACAGCAGACAACGAATCAGGTCGTTACGGCTCATGTTCTGGATGACATCCTGGCGATACTTCTCGGACGCTTCCTCATCTTCATCTTTGATCTTGGAGATGTCGTAAATGAGTACATCCTTCACCATAGCCTGCAGTTTTTCAATCTCCACCTCACCCAGTATATCCATCACCGTATATACCTTGATGCCGTTCTTCTGGAGCATCTTTATATAATTGGTGTGCTCCTCTGCGGCTTTGTCAACATCGAAATAATTCTCAAAGAGGCCTGCAGAAGGGTGGATGACGCCGTCAAACAACTCCTGCCCAGGAGTGTGCATCAGGATGGAACCTGCCTTTGCCCATTCCGAAGAAGGGTAAGCCCACTCTGTTGCGTCGGCAGGTCTGTCTGGAGTTGTTGGTGTGTGCTGCTGTTGGTCGCTCCCCGCATGACGCGAAGGGACTGGTATCAACACATCATCGTCGTCGCACGACGAGATGGTTGCCAGCAGGCAACAACATAACAACGGCAATAAAAAATTCTTTTTTCTCATAGTAGAATTTTTTTTTACTTTAATGTTCTGGTGAGGAACTCTACGGCTATGTCGGTGGCACGCTGCTGGTCTTTCATGAAGCCGTGATCTTCGCCTGGCAGGATGTAGAGCTCGGCATTGTTGCTCTGTTCAGTATAACGCTCGCCGTAGGTGTAGGGCACTACCTTGTCGCCTGTGCCGTGAATGACACAGAGGGCACCTCTGTAGTTGGCTGCTGTCTTGTAGATGGGCAGGCTGAAGGCGGTGCGGATGTACTCTGTGCCCAGTTTCTGACGGCCTCCCATCAGTTCAATATAGTCGCCCTGCAGATTCAGAGGGTCGTAGCTTGCACCAAACGTACTGCCGCGAATGGCATCATCGCGCAACACAGCTGCAGGAGCCATCAGTACGGCTGCCTTGATCTCGGCACCGAGCTTGCCGGCTACCATGCTGGCTACTACACCACCTTGTGAGTGGCCCAATACAGAAACGGTGCTGACATAGCGCAGGTCGCGCACATACTCATAAACTTTCAGGGCATCCTCAATCTCGTTGGGTACGGTGTGCTGCCAGAACTCACCCTCGCTCTCACCGTGACCGTTGAAGTCGAAGCGGATGGAGGCAATGCCCTGTGCCTCGAGTTTGTCAGCAATGATCTCCAGCATACCCTTTTGCCCACCACGGCCGTCCTTGCTGCCGCCGAAGCCGTGCATCAGGATAACCATCGGGATTTGCTGTCCCTGAACGGTCTGTGGTTTCTGGATAACTGCAGCCAGCTTACCCTTGCTGCCGTCGATGGTCAGTTTCGTGGTTTCTGCCTGTGCAGAAACGCTTGTCAGCAACATGGCTGACATAAATAGTGCTAAAAATGTTCTCATTTTCACTTTTTCGTTATTGTTAGTTCGTTGATATTGCAAAGATAGTTTATTTTCGTTATGTTTGCAATGAAATAAAATAATTTGACGATATGAAGACAATCAGACTTGTGATGCTGCTGATGGTGGCTCTGCTGGCAGGTACAGTCAGTGCTGCCGGCGTGAAGAACCTCAAAGGCAAGAAACTGGATTTCGTGTGTGCTGACGCACAGTTCAAGAATCCGTTTATCGATGTGGACAAGACGATGACCGAGCCGGTGAAGTGCCGTTATATTCACGGTGGCTTCGACGACGGTACGCGATTCTCGTTCTATTTCCCATTAAATAAGGAGGACTTTACGGGCAGGTTCTTCCAGTATATCACCCCGATGCCTGACAGTGAGACCTCTGCGCAGCACTACTATGCGGCAAGTCCTATTGGCTTCAGTATCTCGCACGGTGCTTATTTCATAGAAACCAATGAGGGTGGGGCGCTTGATGTGAATAACGAATCTACCCGCAGAGAGGCTACGATAGGTGCTTATCGTGCCAATGCTGCCTGTGCCGAGTTGTCACGCTATATTGCCAAGTTGCTCTATGACTGCGACCGTCCTTACGGCTACTGCTTTGGAGGCAGTGGCGGGGCTTATCGCACTACGGGCAGCATGGAGGCTACCGAGGGTGTGTGGGACGGTGCCGTGCCTTTCGTGTTAGGCTCTCCGCAGGCTATCCCTAATGTGTTCGGCGTGCGCATGAATGCTCTGCGTGTGTTGCGTGACAAAATGGAAGACATTGTGGATGCGATGCGCCCAGGTGGTAGTGGTGACCCATATGCTACCCTGAACGCTGAGCAACGTCAGGTGCTGAAGGAAGCTACCAGCATGGGATTCCCCATCAAGTCGTGGTATGGTTGGAAATATATGGATGCACACGGATTTACCGTGCTCTACAGAAGCATCGTAGGCATGGATACAAAGTATTTCCGTGAGGACTTCTGGAACAAGCCTGGCTACCTGGGCTATGACAATCCGCCCTCACTGCAGCGCGATCACGTGCAGACTAAAGCAGTGGTGAAACGAGCTATTGGTCAGTTGGAGGCTGAGCAGTTGGGTATCGTGGCACCTATGTCGGAAACCGACCGAGGAAGTGCCGACCGTGCGTGGGCAAGCTTGGGTACTGAGGTGAAGGAAAAACCTGTGGCATTTGAGATAGACCAAGAGGTGGAGATGCATACCCTGGGAGGTGAACTGATGCTGCTCTCTGGAGAGGGCAAGGGTGAACAGCTACAGATTGTAAGCACCAAAGGCAAGTATGTGATACTGGCATCCATCAATAACCCGCAACTGTTGGCAAAGGTGCGTGAGGGCGACCAGGTGCAGGTGGATAACAGCGACTGGCTGGCATCAGAAACCTACTACCGCCATCAGATGCCCACCAAAGACTATTACGCATGGAACCAGTTCCGTAGCTTCAACGACCTGCCCATCTATCCACAACGCCCTATGCTCTTAGGTCCCATCATCACCCAGAGCGCTTCGGGCGTATTGCCTACGGGCAAGATTCATGGCAAGATGATTCTCTGCTGCTCTGTATGGGATAGGGAGGCTTATCCTTGGCAGGGCGACTGGTACAGAACGAAGGTGACTGAATATTTGGGTAATGCCACTGATGACAACTTCCGCCTGTGGTACACCGACCGCAGTACGCATGGTGGCGAGGATGATCCTACAGAGGTGGTGGATTATACTACTGTGCTTTATCAGGCCTTGTTGGATGTAAGCGACTGGGTGGAGCGTGGTATCGCTCCCTCAAAGACCTCCGACTATCGCATAGAGGATGCACAGGTGTTGCTCACTGCTGATGGCGTTCAGCGAGGTGGTATTCAGCCTGTGCCGACGGTAACTATTGATGGAAAGGAACGTGCTGACGTGAAACCTGGTGAGCAGGTGACAATGCATGTATCTATCGATGTGCCCAAAGGAACGGGCAAGGTGGTACGTGCTGCCTGGTGCATGGATGGTTCTGGCGAGTTTACCCAACCTGTGGATTTGTCGAAGGCTCAGTTCAGTGCCAACGGCGAGCATGTGGAGTTTGACACTACGGTGAGCTACAACCAACCTGGTACCTATTTCCCAACGGTGAAGGTGTTCTCTGAGCGCAAGGGTGACGCACAGACACCTTACACTTGCATCCCGAATTTGGGCAAAGTTAGAATAGTGGTAAAATAGTTCAACGGTGATTATATAATAAAAACGCTCCTCACTAGAACGAGGGGCGTTTTTTATAATAACACTTGGCCAACGATGATTCTTTGAACGGAGCAATACCCCGCCAGCGGCGGGGTGTTGTTTTATCCTACATCATTGCCAGTAATATTACTTGGCCAACGATGATTCTCAAGAACATACTCAAAGGATAAACCGTTGAATATCCTACAGAGGATGCGTCAGTATCAGTCTGTTGGTTGGCGTAAGCTAAGGCAGCCGGTTGGGTATAGCTACCACTGATGAGTCCCATCAGAGTCAGGTAGTTCATCTGGTATTTCCAACGGGCAAACAAGCCAACGAGCAGTAACGGGATGATGGTGATGAGGAAGCCATAGAGCACGTACATCATACCACCACCTTCAACTACCGTCTTTACAAAGCTCTCGCCTGCCTCGATGCCTACGCTGGCAAGGAACAATACGATACCCAATTCGCGTACCATCAAGTTGGCACTCATGGTGGTGTAGGTAACCAACTTGAACTTATAGCCAAAGCGACCTATCAGAATAGCCACCACCAGTGGTCCGCCTGCCAGACCTAACTTCACGGGGGTAGGGATGCCTGGGAACATGATAGGAATGCTACCAATCAGGATGCCCAAGAAGATACCCACAAAGATAGTGATAATATTTGGTGTGTCGAGCTTCTTCATCTCATTGCCCAGTACTCTTGCCACACGCTCGATGGCATCCTGAGGACCTACCACCATCACACGGTCGCCTACTTGCAGCTTTAGGTTGGGAGCAGCGAACAGGTCCATACCTGAACGGTTCACGCGCGTCACATTCACCCCGTGCATACTGCGGAAATGCAAGTCGCCCAGTCTCTTTCCATTGATTTCCGATTTGGTGACAAGGATTCGTCTTGAGACCAACGGAAAATGCTTGTCCTCCCATTTCACGCCCTCTACCTCACGACCAATGAAAGCAGTGATGCCTGCAGCATCGTCCTCGGCGCATACGATACGCAACTGGTCGCCTATATTGAAGATAGTGTCTTGGTTAGGACTGTCGATATATCCGTTATGTTTGATGCGAGACACCACGAAATTACGCCCTGAAAGACTCTTTACCTCTAAAAGTTGCTTGCCGTCGATGGCCTCGTTGCGAACTTCCAGGTACAATGTGTGAGGTTGCTTACTGGTATCTTCCTGCCCCGCAAGGGCTTTCTCCTCCTCTTTCGTGTGGATTTTGAACAACTGCTTGATGATCAACATGGCACCAATGATACCGATAACACCTAAAGGATATGCACAGGCATAGCCTAAAGCAATGGGGTCACCCGTATAACCCAACTGATTCAAGGCCTCTTGTGCGGCACCCAAACCTGGGGTGTTGGTAACGGCACCATAGAGTACACCAATCATCATAGGCAGTTCGACAGAACCATCCATATAAAAGATGGCGAGGGTGACAATGATATCTAATGCAATGATGGCAGTAGCCAGCAGGTTGAGCCTAATGCCTCCTTGCTGAAAGGAGGTAAAGAACGACGGACCTACCTGCAGACCTATGCAGAAAACAAAAAGTATCAAACCGAAATCACGTATGAAGTGCAGAATGTCAGTGTTGCCCGTGAAGCCGAAATGTCCCATGAGGATGCCCATGAACAGTACGAAGGTAACGCCTAAAGAAATTCCATAAATCTTTTGCTTACCTAAAAATACGCCAACGGCTATGACAAATGAATAAAGAAGCACGATATGTGCCACTGATGATGTATCCCATAATAAACTCTGAATCCAATCCATAAAACTAAAATCTGTAAGTTAAAACTAATACTCTCCTAAAAACTGGGTGCAAAGTTAGTGCAAACCGAAAACAAAAGCAAATAAACTTGTTTATTTCGTTTTGTTGAGGTGCAGCCTAAGTTATCAAAAGTTAGTGCAAGCTGAAGACAAAAGCAAATAAACTTGTTTGTTTTGTTTTGTTTTGTTGAGGTGCAGCCTAAGTTATCTAAAGTTTGTGTATATGGGGAACAAAAAAGAAGGCTGCCTTCACAGGTAACCTTCTCCTAACAATTAATTCATTCATAACAATGCCCCAACTATGAAATTTGGAACAGGACAAAGGTACACACTTTTTTTATATCTGCAAAGATTTAAGCATATTTTTTCGTTTTTTTAGGTGGATATGTGTATTTTTGCATGATTAAAGTACGGATAATACAAAAATCTATAATACCATGAAGAATTATTTATCTTTGCTGTGCATGCTCTTCATGCTGTCAGTGGGCGCCAGTAAAGCTCAAGTGGCTAATTATGAGGTAGTACCTCTACCAAAATCAGTCAATCTAGTGTCAGCTACAGGTTTCTTACTCACCGAATCAGCTGCTGTTGTCTTTCCAGAAGGCAATGCCGATATGGAACGCAATGCACGTTTCCTGTGCGACTATGTGAATGAAATGACGAAGATGCGGCTGAGTACACAGGCTATGCCAGCAAAAGCGAAGGCTGCTAAAGTGGGTGAAAGAAACATACTGCTCGTGCTTGATGAGAAGATTCAGAACGATGAAGGTTATACCATCAGCGTGACTGCCAAAGGTGTGGTGATCAGTGGAAAGACACCAGCTGGGGTGTTCTTGGGTATTCAGACCTTGCGCAAGTCGTTGCCTGTGATGCAGGAAAAGACGCAGGGAGTTACCCTGCCAGCTGTCAATATCGTTGACGAACCTCGATTCGCTTATAGAGGTATGCATCTCGATTGTGGCCGTCATTTCTTCTCGCTCGACTTTGTGAAGGAATACATCGACCTTATTGCACTGCACGGAATGAACCGTTTCCACTGGCACCTTACGGAGGACCAGGGGTGGCGCATCGAAATCAAGAAATATCCTCGTTTGACAGAAGTGGGCGCATGGCGTTCCAGTACAACTATTGGTCGTAACTCAGGCATAGAAGATGGCGTGCGTCATGGAGGTTTCTACACACAGGAAGAATGTCGCGAGATTGTGAAGTATGCTGCAGACCGGTATATTACTGTTATTCCTGAGATTGATATGCCTGGCCACATGTTGGCTGCACTGGCTGCTTATCCAGAGTTGGGTTGTACAGGTGGTCCTTATGAGGTGGCACACACTTGGGGTATCTTCCCTGATGTGCTTTGTCCGGGTAAGGAGGTAACATTCCAGTTTGTTGAGGATGTTCTGGCCGAATTGATTACAATCTTCCCTTCTGAATATATCCATATTGGAGGTGACGAATGTCCACGTGAAAGATGGGCTGAGTGTCCGCTTTGTCAACAACGTATTAAGAACGAAGGATTGGTGGCGCAGGAAGGACAAACGAAAGAGGATCTTTTGCAGGGTTACTTCACTCGCCGTATAGAAAAATACTTGCATGAAAAGGGAAAGAAGCTGATTGGTTGGGACGAATTGCTAAACTGTGGGGTTGACCAAACGTCTACCATCATGTCTTGGCGTGGTGCTGAACCTGGAGCACAGGCTGCTAAGTTGGGTCACGACGTAATTATGACACCTTATACCCATATGTATCTCGATTATTACCAGACTGAAGATACTCGTCATGAGCCACTATCAATTGGTGGTAATTTGCCGCTGAAAACTGTATATGCTTTTGAACCTATTGCTGGAGAGCTTACAAAAGATGAGTCTAAGCACATCTTAGGTGTGCAGGCAAATCTTTGGACGGAGTATATTGCATATCCTCAACATGCTGAATATATGGTGCTTCCTCGTATGGCAGCATTGGCGGAAGTGCAGTGGCTGCAACCTGACAAAAAGAACTATGATGCTTTCATTAATAGGTTGAAGAGATTGAAAACTATCTACGACTTGCATCACTGGGCAGTGGCGCAACATGTATTCAAGTAAAAAGTTTTGTTTCTTTAACTATTCATATTTCTTGTATATTTACATATTTTGTAACTTTGCACCGCTTTAATAAAAAAGAAGACTTATTTTTAACTTAACTAACTGATATTACAATGGCAGAATTGAAAGAAAAGCTTTTCACGGAGTTCTCTCCTACCACAACCGAGCAGTGGATTGAGAAGATTACTACCGACTTGAAGGGCGCTCCGTTCGACAAGAAACTTGTCTGGAGAACTAACGAGGGATTCAATGTATTCCCTTTCTATCGTCTGGAGAATGTAAAGGATCTGAAGACCATCAATTCTCTTCCAGGCGAGTTTCCTTACCTGAGAGGTAACAAGAAGAAAGACAACACTTGGTTTGTTCGTCAAGACATTAAGGTGTCTGACCCTGCTGAGGCTAACAAGAAGGCGCTTGATGTATTGAATCGTGGCGTTGACTCTCTGATGTTCAGCCTTGGACACGCTGAGGTGGATGAGCAATTCGTAGAAACATTATTAGCTGGTATCTTGCCACAATATGTTGAGTTGAACTTTGCTTGCTGCATGAAGAAGGCTGAGAATCTGGCTAAGTTGCTGGTGGCTTACTTCAAGAAGAACAACTATCCTTTGGCTGACCTGAAGGGCTCTATCGACTATGACTTCATGGGTAAGATGATGACTCGTGGCCACGAGCGTCCAGATGCTGTAGCAACCATGAAGGCACTGATTGAGGCAACTGCTGAGTTACCACAGTATCAGGTAATCGGCGTAGGTGCTTTCAATCTTCAGAATGCTGGCTCATTCATCTATCAGGAGCTGGGCTATGCTTTGGCTTGGGGTGCTGAATACCTGAACCTGTTGACTGATGCTGGTGTATCTGCAGAGACAGTGAACCAGAAGATGCGTTTCAACCTGGGTGTTAGTCCTAACTACTTCATGGAAATCGCCAAGTTCCGTGCAGCTCGTCTGCTCTGGGCTAATATCATGGCTACCTATACTGACAATAAGGAGGCTTGCAAGATTCACATGCATGCTGTTACATCAACCTACAACCTTACCGTATTTGACGCTCACATGAACCTGCTGCGTACGCAGACAGAGGCTATGAGTGCTGCACTGGGTGGTGTGGATTCAATGACTGTTACTCCGTTTGACGTTACTTACGAAGAACCTAACGACTTCTCTGAGCATTTGGCACGCAACCAGCAGTTGCTCTTGAAAGAAGAGAGTCACATGGGACGTATCGTTGATGTAGCTGGTGGTTCATATTATATCGAGAATTTGACAGTAGCTATCGCTGAGCAGGCTTGGAAACTCTTCCTCGCTGTTGAGGAAGACGGTGGCTTCTATGCTCAGGTGAAGGCAGGTAAGGTGCAGGCAGCTGTAGCTGAAAGCACCAAGACCCGTCATGCTAACGTAGCTAAGCGTAAGGAGATTCTCGTTGGTACCAACCAGTATCCTAACTTTACAGAGGTAAGCAACGGTAAGAAACCTGTTGATACTTGCTGCTGCTGTGGTGACAACACTGAAACTGAAATTGCTACGCTGAAGTTTGATCGTGCTGCTTCTGAATTTGAGGCTTTGCGTCTGGAAACCGAGGCTGCTGCTAAGCGTCCTGTTGCTTTCATGCTGACCATTGGTAACCTGGCTATGCGTCAGGCTCGAGCTCAGTTCTCTTGCAACTTCCTGGCAACAGCTGGTTACAAGGTAATTGACAACTTGGGTTTCAAGACTGTTGAAGAAGGTGTTGATGCTGCTTTGGCAGCTGACGCTGACATCGTGGTGCTCTGCTCAAGCGATGATGAATATGCAGAATATGCTGTTCCAGCATTCAAGTACCTGAATGGCCGTGCGATGTTTATCGTGGCTGGTGCTCCTGCTTGCATGGAGGACCTGAAGGCTGAGGGTATCGAGAACTTTATCCATGTTCGTTGCAACGTGCTGGAGACAATGAAGGAATATAATGCTAAATTATTGAAGAAGTAAGACATCATGAGAAAAGATTTTAAAAACTTAGATATATATGCAGCACTCGGTCAGGCTACCGATGGCGCTGCATGGCAGAAAGCTAACGCTGTTACTGCCGACTGGGAAACCCCAGAACATATCCATGTAAAGCCCGCTTACACCAAGGAGGACTTGGAGGGTATGGAACATCTGGACTTTGTGTCTGGTATTCCTCCATTCCTGCGTGGCCCGTATTCAGCTATGTATCCTCTGCGTCCTTGGACTATCCGTCAGTACGCTGGTTTCTCAACTGCTGAGGAGTCAAACGCATTCTATCGTCGTAACCTTGCATCTGGTCAGAAAGGTTTGTCTGTAGCATTTGACCTTCCTACCCATCGCGGTTATGACCCAGATAACGCACGTGTGGTAGGTGATGTTGGTAAAGCTGGTGTGTCTATCTGCTCACTTGAGAACATGAAAGTGCTGTTCAATGGTATTCCATTGAATAAGATGTCTGTGTCTATGACAATGAATGGTGCTGTATTGCCAATTATGGCATTCTACATCAACGCAGGTCTGGAACAGGGCGCTAAGTTGGAAGAAATGGCTGGAACTATTCAGAATGATATCTTGAAGGAGTTCATGGTGCGTAACACCTATATCTATCCACCAGCATTCTCTATGAAGATTATTGCTGATATCTTTGAATATACTTCACAAAACATGCCTAAGTTCAACTCTATTTCTATCTCTGGCTACCACATGCAGGAAGCAGGTGCTACCGCTGATATTGAGTTGGCTTACACTTTGGCTGATGGTATGGATTACCTCCGTACTGGTGTGAACGCAGGTATCCCTGTTGATGCTTTCGCTCCTCGTCTTTCATTCTTCTGGGCTATCGGTATGAACCACTTCATGGAGATTGCCAAGATGCGTGCTGGTCGTCTGCTGTGGGCTAAGATTGTGAAGAGTTTCGGCGCTACTAATCCTAAGTCTTTGGCATTGCGTACTCACTCTCAGACTTCTGGTTGGTCACTTACTGAGCAGGATCCGTTCAACAACGTAGGCCGTACTTGTATCGAGGCTATGGCTGCTGCATTGGGCCACACTCAGTCACTGCACACCAACGCTTTGGATGAGGCTATCGCATTGCCTACTGACTTCTCAGCTCGTATTGCTCGTAATACCCAGATTTATATTCAGGAAGAGACCAATGTATGCAAGCAGATTGACCCATGGGGTGGATCTTACTATGTAGAGTCTCTGACCAACGAATTAGTGCATAAGGCTTGGGAGCATATTCAGGAAATCGAGAAGTTGGGCGGTATGGCAAAGGCTATCGAAACTGGTCTGCCAAAGATGCGTATCGAAGAGGCAGCTGCCCGTACTCAGGCTCGTATTGACTCAGGCGTTCAGACTATCGTTGGTACCAATAAGTATCGTCTGGATCATGAAGAACCGATCGACATTCTGGAAATTGACAATACTGCTGTTCGCTTAGAGCAGGTTGAGAACCTGAAAAAGTTGCGTGCTAACCGTGATGAGGCTGCTTGTCAGGCAGCTCTGGCTGAAATTACAGAGTGCGTACGTGACTTTGCTGAAGGCCGCAAGAGCAAGAACAATTTGCTGGCTTTGGCTGTTAAGGCAGCAGGTTTGCGTTGTACTTTGGGTGAGATTTCAGACGCTTGCGAGACTATCGTAGGCCGTTATAAAGCAGTAATTAGAACTATTTCAGGCGTGTATTCATCAGAATCTAAGAATGATAGCGACTTTGAGAAGGCTTGCCGCCTGGCTCAGGAGTTTGCAAAGAAGGAAGGCCGTCAGCCACGTATCATGGTGGCAAAGATGGGTCAGGACGGTCACGACCGTGGTGCTAAGGTCGTTGCAACTGGTTATGCTGACTGTGGTTTCGATGTGGATATGGGACCATTGTTCCAGACTCCAGCGGAAGCTGCTCGTGAGGCTGTTGAGAACGACGTTCACGTAGTGGGCGCATCTTCTTTGGCTGCTGGTCACAAGACATTGATTCCTCAGCTAATTGAAGAATTAAAGAAGCTGGGTCGCGAGGATATCATCGTCATTGCAGGTGGTGTGATTCCTGCTCAGGACTACGACTTCCTCTACAAGGCTGGCGTAAGTGCTATCTTCGGTCCTGGTACCTCTGTGGCTAAGGCTGCATGCACCATCCTGGAGATTTTGCTGGAAGATTGATTCAACTATGGTTGATATATGCTAGAATGGTGGCTGCTCTCTGTTTTTAGGTGGGGGCAGCCATCTTTTTAATAGAATGTGACAAGATGAGAGATAGTAGAAAAGCATTGGTAAACGCAAGGTTCTATGGGAGGAAGTCTGGTGTCAGGTTTCCCCATCTTGGGATTATCATCGATGGTAATAACATTGCAGCTGTGTGTGATGAATCAGAGATTCCTGAAAGTATTCATCGTATAGATATGCAAGGTTATAATGTGGCTCCTGGCTTTATCGACCTGTTGGTAAATGGCGCAGGTGGAGGGGCTTTCGGTGTAACGGCTGACTTTGCTGATTTGCGAGTAATGGGTGATACGATGCTGCAGGAAGGAACAACGGGCTTTCTGGCTGCTGCTCCAAGCAATACTTTGCCTATGTACCTGAAGATGCAGGAAGCTTTGTTGAATCATCCTTCAGAGCTACCAGTCAACTTCATGGGTATGCATTTAGAGGGGCCTTATTTTAGTATGGAATATAGAGGAGCACATCGGGAAGATTGTGTGAGGAATTGCTCGGATGAAGAGTTGGAGACTTTATTTGGTCATCCAAACCATCATGTTAGTATGATGTCTGTATCACCAGAAAAAATTTCAAGCAAGCAGGTTAAATATATAGAAGATAAAGGCATCAGGGTGTCATTTGCACATAGTGCGGCAAGCTATGAGGAAACTTTGCGGTTTTTGGAGAATTCTTGTCATTCAGTAACTCATTTATATAATGGTATGCCTCCTATGCATCACCGAAAACCAGGTCATATACCAGCAGTTTTTCGTGCCAAACCTATGACGGGCATAATTGTCGATGGTGTTCATGTATCTTACGAGATGGTCAGGATGGCATACGAGTTTATGCCTGAGTCGTTGTATCTCTTTACAGATAGGTTTACCGATTGTGCAGCTATGAATGTAAGCTACGATGATGAACAAGATTGTTTTGTGCGTACTGCTACCGATGGGAGGAAGATTATATGTGGCTCTGCCTTGAGTATGATCAAGGCAGTGAGAAACAGTGTAGAATATGTGGGTATCTCTATGGAAAAGGCTGTGCAAATGGCTTCTTATTACCCAGCCAAAGTGTTGGGTATTGATAAGAACGTAGGCCTATTGGAACCTGGTTACGTGGCAAATCTTGTGGCATATGACGATAATTGGCAGGTGCAGCGCGTAATGATGGGTGGTATTTGGACATACGAAAGATAACAACTTTAAGTTTTCAATTCTCAATCAAAAATAAACCGTGATCAGTGATTTCGATAAGGCGACGCTTATAGAGGTCACCTACGGCTTTCTTGAACACCTTTTTGCTCACTTTGAAGCGTTGGTAGATTTCTTCTGCAGGACTCTTATCGTGCAGGTAGCATCTGCCACCGTTGTTCTCCATATAATTAAATAAGGTGTCGGCAAAGTCGAGTGTCTGCTGACGTCCTTTCTTCTGCAATGCAACATCTACCTTGCCATCATCACGCACCTGTATGATATAACCTTTCAGGCTGTCTCCAACTTCCAACTCACGGAACACCTGATTGTCAAATACCAGACCTTGGTATTTGTTATCTATAATTACCTTGTATCCCATATTGGTATGCTGCCATACAAGCAGGTTTACCTCTTCATCAGGGGTATAGGGAGGACGCTCTGTAGAAAGATAATGCTCCACCTTTGCTGAAGCCATGATGCGGAAGCTCTCTTCATCCACATGGGTATGGATGATATAGCTACGCCCTACCTCCATCTTGCGTTTTTGTTCGCGGAAAGGGCAGAACAAATCTTTCATCAAGCCCCAATCCAAGAATGCACCATACTGGTTCACCCAAGAAACCTGTAAGTAAGCGAACTCACCTACTTGTACATAGGGCTTTAATGTGGTAGCTATTAGTCGCTCTTCGTTATCGAGGTAAACAAATACGTCTATCGACTGCCCAATTTCGTAGTTGTAGGGCACATAGCGTGCAGGAAGCAGGATTTCACCTTCTTCTCCGCCGTCCAGATAAAGACCAAAATCTACTTCCTTTACAATCTTCAGTCGGTTGAATTTTCCAAGTTCTATATCCATAGTATTATTTTTCTACGAAGATAATATAAAGTCTGAATAAAAACAAATTTTTCGCCAATCTCGTTTGACGTATCGAAAAAACTGCTTAACTTTGCACTCGCTTTTTAAAGCCCGATGGTGTCATAGCTCAGTTTGTAGAGCAAAGGACTGAAAATCCTTGTGTCCCCGGTTCGATTCCTGGTGACACCACAAGAATATAATGAAAAGTGCATCGGAAAGTAGCGCAGTTGGTAGCGCACTACGTTCGGGACGTAGGGGTCGGGCGTTCGAGTCGCCTCTTTCCGACAAAAAAGCTGGATTATCTCCAGCTTTTTTTTGTGGTACTTTTGTCATGAATGGGCATGTTTCAAACATGCTTGTCTATGCTTTCGCTGCCCACAAAAGCTCGACATTTCTTTTGTCAATTGTCAAAGAATTCTTCCTGCAATCCTAAACTTCAGTACAGGGTACACCGTCAACTTATCGACAATCTTAGAAAAGTCGTCATTAGACTTATCATTAAGCATTTTACTAATATCGCCAAATGCAGAAGTTGGAACAGGCTTACCATGCAGTTGCACACCCAGTTCAATACGGCATGCTACACGACCTTTAGGAACGGCGCGACCATAACCAAGTCCAAAATAAGGGCGTACAGCGTTAACCTCAATAGCGCCGTTAACCTTGCCGTTTTTAACTGGAATTTTATATTCACCGATTTCCAAGTAACCATCACCGATTGCGATATTATCACTTAGGTTACCTGTTAATTTGACAACCTTCTTGCCCCCGAAAGAAAGGCCTGCAGTTACAAAGAAACCGTTGCCAAAAGGATAAGCATCAACAGCTACATCGATTGTTGTACGGCTGATCTTGCCTTCAACAGCAAAAGAAGCAGGCACAGTTAATCCACCTTCAATGATATCACCATGCATCCTGTCGTTCATTTTTATGCCTGGCATAAAGTTCACGCCAGCTCTAAAAGCAGCATACTTGGTTAATGATGTGGCCACATCCACGCTGATACCTTGTGTGCCTACGCCTGCACCGAGAGCCAAATGGTTGAATACGTCATTTTGCGCCATTGATGAGGTTGTGGATATAACAAGGATAATCAATGAAATTAAAATCTTTTTCATATGTATTAATATTATTGATTAGCGCGCAAAAGTACTATTTTTTTTGCTTACATGGTATTTTTTAGTCCAATATTTTTGCAGCATAATCAAACTTTACGTAAATTTGTGAGCAGAACATAAATTTTTAACTTTTAAATAATAATATCATGGATTCATCTTTAAAAGTAGAGAAGCCCTATGTGGTGGGTATTGATATCGGTGGTACCAACACCGTGTTTGGTTTGGTTGACGCGCGTGGTACAGTAGTTGACGTTGACAAGATCAAGACTGGCAAGTACGAGAAGGCAGAAGATTATGTTGATGCAGTCTGCACTGGTCTGGAGAAACTGATCGCGAAGAACGGCGGCAAGGACAAGGTGAAGGGTATAGGCATCGGTGCTCCTAACGGTAATTATTATACAGGTACAATTGAGTTTGCTCCTAACCTCCCTTGGAAGGGTATTATCCCACTGGCACGTCTGTTTGAAGAGAGAATAGGTATTCCTACCGCTCTGACTAACGACGCTAACGCAGCTGCTATTGGTGAGATGACCTATGGCGCTGCTCGTGGTATGAAGAACTTCATTATGATTACCCTGGGTACTGGTGTAGGTAGTGGTATCGTAATCAATGGCCAGATGGTATATGGTTGCGACGGCTTCGCTGGCGAGTTGGGTCATGTAACTATCCGTCGTGACGGCCGTCTGTGCGGTTGTGGTCGCAAGGGCTGTCTGGAGGCTTACTGCTCTGCTACAGGTGTGGCTCGTTCTGCTCGCGAGAAATTGGCTCAGAGCACAGAACCAAGCTTGCTGCGCGAAATCCCTGTTGATGACATTACTTCAAAGGATGTGTTCGATGCAGCTAAGAAGGGCGACAAGATTGCTAAGGAGATCTTCGAGTTCACTGGTCAGTTGCTGGGTGAGGCGTTCGTTGACTTCATCGCATTCTGCAGTCCTGAAGCTATTATCCTGTTCGGTGGTTTGGCTCATGCAGGCGACTTGTTGTTCAAGCCTATCCAGAAGACAGTTGATGCTAATGTTATGCCAATCTTCAAGGGCAAGTGCAAATTGTTGATGAGTGAACTGAAGGATGCTGATGCTGCTGTGCTGGGTGCCAGTGCGTTGGGCTGGGAGTTGAAAGATTTTGATGCCTAAATCAACATTGAATAATGTAAGTGGAGGCTACATTTGTAGCCTCCATTTTTTATACCCAATTAATGAGATTTACTCTACTACGGGTAGAGTGGCTGTCCTCCCGTAGTAGAGTGCTCTTCTTCCCGTAGTAGATTTTTTAATCATTTTTCAGGCACTTGGGCCAATGTAGCCACGAGGAAATCCCAGAACTTAGGGACACTCGGTATGTAGGCACGCTCACCAGGGGTATGAGGTGACTCCAGGGTTGGGCCGAAAGAAATCATGTCCATCTTTGGATAGATGGCACCAATGATTCCACACTCTAATCCAGCATGAATGACCTTCACCAAAGGCTCCTTGCCAAACTGTTCTTTGTAGCTCTTACGCATAGCTGCCAAAATAGGAGAATCAACATTGGGCTGCCAACCTGAGTAACCACCACTTGTTTCAGTTCTCAGACCTGCCATGTTGAAACAAGACTCCAAACAGTCAGCCAAGTAATCCTTCATGCCGTCATTAGAACTACGAGCCAATATCTTAATATTTACATTACCATCGCCAATGTTTACAATAGCTAAGTTAGAAGAGGTCTCTACTGTATCTGGTACCGTTGGGATCATACGCATGGTGCCATTTTGGCAAGCCATGATAACAGCGATGATATTGTCTTGTATCTCCTCTGGAACTTTGGTAGCAGGCGTCTCTGTATCCTCCATCTTCAAGTGAATGTCTTTCTCAATAGGGTAGAATTCGGCGTTTAGCTGTGCCTCATATTCCTGGATGTAAGTATCCAAACCTTCCATGTCTTCAGGGTTGAACAGTAACACGGCTTGAGCCTCACGAGGGATAGCATTGCGCATGTTGCCTCCATTGAAAGAAGCCAACTCGCAGTCAAATTCTACCAGCAGGTCGTGTACCACGCGTGCCAGTTGCTTGATAGCATTGGCGCGTCCTTCATTGATTTCCATACCAGAGTGTCCTCCACGCAATCCTTTCAACACAATCTTCTTGGCAATGAAGCCTGCGGTAGGGGTGGTTTCCTGATATTGCATGCTGGATGTGATATCTAGACCACCTGCACAACCGATGTAAAGCTCGCCCTCTGACTCAGAGTCAAGATTCAGCAGAATATCACCTCTTAAAGTATCCGGGCTAAGTGCAAATGCACCAAACATGCCAGTTTCCTCGTCTTTGGTTATTAATGCCTCCAAGGGACCATGCTTTATGTCCTTTGATTCCAACACAGCCATGATAGCAGCAACGCCTAAACCATCGTCAGCCCCCAGAGTAGTGCCCTTTGCTCGTACCCATTCGCCATCAATCCATGTCTGTATAGGGTCTTTGGTAAAGTTGTGCTCCACATCTACTACCTTCTGAGGGACCATGTCCATGTGTGCTTGAAGTACCACGCCCTTGCGATTCTCCATGCCTTGACTAGCTGGTTTTCGAATCACCACATTGCCTGCATTGTCGATAAAAGATTCAAGGCCCAGGTTCTTTCCAAAGTTAATTAAAAAATCGCTCACTTGCTCGCAGTGTCCTGAAGGACGGGGTATCTGTGTGAGCGCATGAAAGTTTTTCCATACCCCCTGAGGGGCTAAATCCAGAATTGTACTCATAGATTATTTTGTTTATTTATTGATGTTCTGCGAATATACGAATTTTTATTTATGATAAATACTATTTGATACTTTTTTTTAAAAATAGAGAGATATAAAGAACAACTGATTAAAATATTTGCTATATTTACACCAAATATTTGTATTTGTTAATCAAATGCCATTTATTTAATATAATAGTTTATAACCATGAATTTCACGAGAAGAAACTTTATGAAGACAGGAGCAGCCGCTGTTGCTGGTTTTACGATTGCTCCTAATGTGATTTTGGGTAAGACAAATGGACACGTTCCCCCAAGTGATCAAATCAACATTGCTGGTATCGGTTTTGGTAACCAGGGCGCAGGTGACTTGCAGAACATAGCTGATCCTGATGCTCCCGTTAAACGCAATGGTCTTGGTGGTATGCAGTGGGCTACCAACCAGCCATATGCAGGAATCCGCATTCAGCGTGCTCGCCGTGCTTCTGACAGCATTGTACAGATGGGTGATGCTGGTCGTCAGCCTATCCACCATGCTAATATCTATGCTTTGTGCGATGTGGATACCGAATACGGTGCTCCTATCTTCAACGCTTATTACAAGGCTAAGAGATATACCGACTTCCGCGAACTGATTGAGAAGGAGAAGGATGTGGATGGATATCTAATTGCTACACCTGACCATACTCATGCTATCATTGCTGCTACAGCTATGAAGGCTGGTAAGGCTGTATTTGTTGAAAAGCCTATGGCTAAAACCATCAAGGAGGTTCGCTACTTGGCTGAGTTAGCAAAGAAGACAGGTGTCGTTACGCAGATGGGTAACCAAGGCCACAATACCGAGGGTACTTACCAGACTGTTGAGTGGATTCGTAGTGGAGTGATTGGCAATGTTTCTGAAGTTCATATGTGGTCAAATCGCCCAATGTGGAAACAGGGTTACTTCAATCGTCTGCCTGCGCAGACCATCCCTCAGACACTAGACTATGATTTGTGGTTAGGTCCTGCTCCAGAAAAGCCATACAACGAAGCTTCATTGCACTTCGCATGGCGTGGCTTGTGGGACTATGGTACGGGTGCTATGGGTGACATGGGTGCTCATACCTTCGATGCTCCAATTTGGGCATTGGGTCTGGGAATGCCTGACAAGATTATGGCTACTACTACTCCTTATAACGATGAATATCTGCCTCAGGCAGAGGCTGTGAAGTATCACTTCCCGGCTCGTGAGGTTGATTCTCTGGATGGCAAGAAGAAGATTAAGATGCCAGAGTGTGTTGTTACTTGGACCGATGGCGGTATCAAGCCATATCGTCCATTCGAACTGGAGAATGGTCGTGCTCTGCGTGAGTGCCTCTACGTAGGTGATAAGGGCATGATGATGCACGGAACTCATGGTGCAAGTCCTGAACTTGTTCCTAATCGCCCTAATTTCAAGGAACCTGCTAAGGTGATTACCCGACCAAAGAATATTTATGTTGACTGGGTAGAGGCTATTAAGGAAGGTCGCAAGGCTGCTAACGATTTTGAAATTGCAGCTAAACTGACTGAAATCATGCTGTTGACCAATATTGCTGTAGCTGCTCAAAATACCAATATCACATTGGAATACGATGCTGCCAACATGCGCATTACAAATTGTGAAGAAGCTAACAACTACTTCCACTACGAGTATCGAAAGGGTTGGGAACTTCCTGCAATCTAAATTGCTGAATTTAAATAGTAACTGCCTCTCTTTCAAAAGGGAGGCAGTTTTTTTATAATGATGGATTATTCAACATGCTTTTATGGCAGTAAAGACCTTTTACCTTTTTGAGGGCCTTTTTTTGTTAAATATCGATGAAAAGGCATAACGTATTAAAAAAATTCTTATATTTACACGGAATTTTAAGCTTTAATGAATTATTGTTTCATTTAATATTAAAGAATTATTATGAACGTTACTCGTAGAAACTTTTTGAAGACAGGAGCAGCTGCTGTTGCAGGTTTTACAATTGCTCCTAACATCATCTTGGGTAAGTCTCATGGTCACATGGCTCCAAGTGATCTTCCTAACATCGCTGCTGTAGGTGTTGGTAGTCAGGGTGGTGGCGATATTCAGAATATCGCTGATCCAGATGAGAAGATTGGCAGAAGACCTAATCCTGATCGTAAGTATGGTGGTTGGGTGTCTCCTAATTTCGCTGGCTTGCGTCCTGAAAGAAGAATGGTAGATCAGGGCGTGCAGATGGGTGATGCCGGCAAGCAGCCGATCCATCATGCCAACATGTATGCTCTTTGCGACGTTGACCTTGACTATGCTGGTCACATCATGGCTGGTTATCCAAAGGCTAAGAAGTATCAGGACTTCCGCAAGATGTTAGACGACTGTGGTAAGGAAATCGATGGTGTATTGATCGGTACTCCAGACCATACCCACGCTATTATCGCTGCTTATGCTATGTTGCAAGGCAAGGCTGTGTTCGTAGAGAAACCTATGGCAAAGACTATTGAGGAGGTTCGTTATCTGCGTGATTTGGCAAAGAAGACTGGTGTTGTTACTCAGATGGGTAACCAAGGTCACAACATTGAAGGTACTTATCAAACTGTAGAGTGGATTCGCAGTGGTGCCATTGGCGATGTAACTGAGGTTCACATGTGGTCCGATCGTCCTGTATGGCGTCAGGGTGATTACCAGCGTCCTGAGGGTGAGGCTATTCCAAAGAATTTGGATTATGATCTGTGGTTGGGCCCGGCTCCTCTGAAGCCTTACAACCACCAGACTACTCACTTCGCTTGGCGTGGTATGTGGGATTATGGTACAGGTGCTATGGGTGATATGGGTGCTCACACTTTCGATGCTCCTATTTGGGCATTAGGTCTGGGTATGCCTGATAAGATCCAGGCTACTACAACTCCATTCAACGATGAATATTTGCCTATCACTGAACTTTGCCAATATCACTTCCCAGCTCGCACTGTTGATGGCAAGAAGATGCCTGAGGTAAATGTTTATTGGACTGATGGTGGTATCAAACTGTCTCGTCCAAAGGAATTGGAAGCTAACCGTCAGTTGAAGGAGTGCTTGTACATTGGTACTAAGGGCATGCTAATGCATGGTACTCACGGTGCATCTCCTGAGTTTATCCCAGCTCGTCCAGGATGGAAAGAACCAGCAAAGACCTTGAAGCGTCCAAAGAATATCTATGTTGACTGGGTTGAGGCAATCAAAGAGAAACGTCAGGCTGCTAACAATTTCGACGTAGCTGCTAAGCTGACCGAGATCATGTTGCTGACCAACATCGCTGTATTGTCACAGCAGCGTCACATCACGCTGGAGTACGATGCCAACAAGATGCAGATTACCAACCTGCCTGAGGCTAACCAGTTCTTCCGTCGTGAATATCGCCATGGATGGGAACTGCCTAAGTTCTAATCTTAGTGATAGATGTATAAAAGAAGGTAGCCCAAGTGGGCTACCTTCTTTTATTATAGTTTCTCGCAAAATTCTATGGTTTCTTTATTTGGACCTTCAATTTTGAAGAACTTGATACCTCGCTCCCAGTAGGGCAGTTCATGAATAGGCGAGTCGCATATATGGAAGCCTTTTGATTTTACTACTTCATACAATCCCTCAATATTCTTCACATCAATGGCTATATGCTCAAACGAGCCTGCTTGCATGGCTACTGGCTCTTTGTCATAAGTTTCTATCTGCAAATTACCGAATTGCAGAAATGCTACCTGTTGCCCGTTGTCGTTGGTACGCTGATATACCACCTCAAATCCCAAAGATTGATAGAAATTGATGGTTTTGTTTATGTCCAGCGTAGGAATCCCAATATGCTGAAGCCCTGTGCAGAAATCCTTAACGTCCATTACTCAAGTGCCTTTTTCCAGTCCTCGAAGAGGGCGCTTTCTTTTTTATTCTCTACACAATCAGCATTGATGACATTGGTTACAAACTGACTGAGCGTTACTTTTATAACGCTTTGCTCTGCAGGGTTGAAGTAGCTGAGTAAATCTTTTGTCTCATTCACGATATCTTCCAGCTTGTATTGTTTTTGCAGTGAATTTTCCAATTCAGCCTTAACATCTTCAACAGGGCCTATGGCTGCCAGTTTGTCAATGAACCCCACAATGAAATTCTTTTCACGCACATCGTATTTCCCGTCGGCGTGTGCAAAAAACAGACCAGTTTTTGCTACAAGCCATATAACTTTTTCAATAGGTTTGGTGTCCATAATTGTCATTGTTTAGCGCTACCGAATGCATTTGATGCCATTCCGATAACTGAGATTACACTTTGTGCTATTTCGCCGATATTCGCATTGGATAAGTCTCCTGCCAAACCTCCACTTGGTTGAGAACCGCCCAACAATGCACCTAAGATAGTTCCGAGGTCTATACCTCTGCCTTTACCTGCTGCAGCACCCCTCAAAATGCTACCTAAGTCAATCCCACCATTGCCATTAGCAGCACCTAAGACGCTACCCAAGTCGATGCCACCCTTACTCTCGTTGCTCGTTGGTATCCCATTGATGGTATCCAGTTCTTTTGAAATGTCAATGCCTTTGCGTGCGGGTTGCTGCGTCGTTGGCTTGTCGGTAGTTGCTGGCTTTTTGGTAACCTGCTGGCTTGTCTGTCCACCTAACACTTGGCCTAAGATGTCTCCCAGTGCGCCATTGGCAGAGCCGCCAGATGTGACAGAATTCAGAATATTACCTAATAGATCTCCCATAATAAACCCTTAATTTAAGATAAAACATATTCGACCTTAAATTTACACCTATTTATTTAATTATGAAAGAAAAAGATTCTTTTTATTCAAAAATCTTTAAGGTTTTCGTCATCCCCTTGAAAGAAATGTTCCTCTTTACTACGTTTGAGATAACCTTCTGCAGCCTCTATCCAACGTTTGTACCTATCAGGGTTGCTACTTTTCTGTGCATTGTTGATAAACATCTGGAAATGTTTATCAGCATTGGCCCTGTCATGAATAATAGAGTAGAGGTAGGCAATGTGATAGATGTCTGTCAGGCGTTCGGGCTTGTAGGTCAAAGAACGTTTGAAATCTTCAATAGCCTCCTCAAACTTCAGTAAGCGGATTTGGGCATTTGCACGGGTGTTATAAAGTGACCACATCAACGTCTCGTCAGGAAGTATTTTTTCTATGGCTTGTGAAATGGCATTTACACCTTCGCGCTCGTTTCCGTTTAGTTTCGATGCCACAATACCATATTGCGCCAAAATATACTGATTCTTGTAACGATCTTTGCAAGCTGCTATTTTCAAACATTCATATGCTTGCCACAAACTATCTACACGAGCAAAGGCCAAACCCATGTAATAATTGGTGGAGGTAGAGTTGTCACCGGCATCACGGAGCTTTCTGTATTCATCAAGTGACTCTTCATAGTTCTCCGTTTGATAGAGCAGATAAGCTTTCAGACCATTCACGGCCATATTCTCATCGTCGTAGATGCAGAAATCATCTAATACAACAAGAGCAGAGTCAAGCATATCTCTATCTTCATAATTTTTTGCCAAGTTGATGATATTGTTGGCATTCTCGATATTCTTTTTGGCAATAATCTTTTCGTACACCAAGGCCGAGTCGGCATTATTCAGTTTCTCATGACTTTTAGCTATCAGTACTAAGTCGGCTTCCAAGCTATCCCTTTTCAATAGTTCCTGACAAATATTAATACTCTTCCGATAAATGCCTCGGTCATAATACACGCTGGCAATGTCTCGTTTAATACTGTCAGAAGGATGCAGTTCGTATGCCTGCTCCAGCAGTTGCAGAGCCTTCTTGTTATTAGAAGTGTCCTTATACTTCATGCCCAGCTGATAGATAGTCAGCCAATCGTTTTCTTGAACAGTGCCTTGTCCCCATGAGATGGAGATGCTACACCACATTAAAAATATGTAAATCAGTGTTCTCTTCATTGTGATATCATTATCTGTATATTTTCATCTTTCTTAGATAGTCTTTCAAAGGTTCCATGCCCATTTCACTTCGCCACTCATCCACTTTGGATTCGTCAAGCAACTGATAGAGTCTTGGATTGCCACGCTCGTCTTCCTCGATCTGTGAACCATAGCGTTGAGGTTTTCCCTCAAACATATTAATTCGGTCCTCCATCATGGCTACACCTTCTTTGGATATGTCGCCCTTTTGGGCTGCTTCATGAAACAAAGGTAAGTATTTTTTCTGAGTATTTACGTCTGAATGTTGTATGACAGCCCAGAATGTGCCGACGGCATTACCCACTTTGTCCCTTCCTACCAATCCTTTTGAATCTAAAATCTTGCATATTTGCTCTTGATTGATTTTATCTACCCGTTGCATTTCGTGCAAGGCTTCAGCTTCCGCGATGGAGTCGTGGGGTTGGCGGTTGTGTGCTGCCAAGAAAGCAATCCTCACCTCTTGATCAGTCTTCATGATCATTTGAAGTCTGCGTCGTAAAGGCTTGTCAAAGTTTGCTTCAATACGGTGCTTCCTAGTACTTAGGCTGTCGAGCAATATTTGCCATCGGCTATCTCCATGCAAAGAAAGGAGGTCTTCGTCATTGGCAATATTATCAGAATACCAGTCCTTCTCTTGGTATAGTTTGGTATAGAGCCTGCTAAAAGCTGTCTCTGGGTCATTAGCCATAGCTGCTGCGCAGGCTCCATTGTATCTGTGTTGAGGCTGTACAAATTCCGTCATCTGCAGGGCTTCACCGAATGCGTGGCTGGCAGCTTTGTAGTCACCTAACATAAACAGTGAGTCAGCCTTTGTGGTCAACTCCACATACTTTCTACTGTATTGAGCTGTTGCCCAAGAAGGAATCACCAGTAGAATCAGTGTCAAGAGTGCTTTAACGTCAAACATAATAGTTATATATGAAAGTTTAGTAATGCAAACTTACGATAATATCGTAACTATACAAATAATTAGACGTTAATATTCGTTAACTCTGCAACTGATAGAAAGTGATAGTAGTTTTAAGACACTTTTATTTTCAATGCTCTCATGGCATTGAAAACAGCCAAAACAGTAACGCCTACATCGGCAAAAACAGCCATCCACATAGTTGCCCATCCAAAGGTCGCTAATAGCAAAACGGCAATCTTTACTCCAATGGCAAAGCCCACATTTTGGCGAGCTATGCAGATTGTGCGACGTGCTATGTGTATGGCGAGTGCTACCTTTGAAGGTTTGTCATCCATCAGTACTACGTCTGCTGCTTCGATGGCGGCATCACTCCCCAAACCACCCATAGCGATGCCTACATCGGCACGTGCCAACACAGGAGCATCATTGATACCATCACCTATGAAGGCCAATGATTTGTCGTTACCCTTTTCCTGAAGCAACTTTTCTACAATGATCACCTTATCATTAGGCAACAATTCAGCATGGTAATCGGTAATTTGTAGCTTCTTTGCCACATCTTCACCTACTTCCTTTCTATCACCCGTCAGCATCACTGTTCGATGTACGCCTAATGATTTCAGCATTTGAATAGCTGAAAGACTGTCTTCTTTAATTTTATCATTAATAACGATATGTCCTGCATACACACCATTGATGGCCACATGAATAATGGTACCTACATGGTGGCAATCGTGCCACTTGGCACCAATGGCATCCATCATCTTTGTATTGCCCACGCAAACCACATCGTTGCCCACCTTTGCACGGATGCCCTGTCCTGCAATTTCTTCTGTTTCACTTACCACACAACCGTCTGTTGCCTCGTCAGGGAAAGCATCTCGCAAAGCTGCACCGATGGGATGGGTAGTGAAATGTTCCACATGAGCTGCTAAATGCAGCAAGTGGTGCTCATCGTACATATTTGGATGAATTGCTTCGACTGCAAATTGCCCGTGAGTGAGTGTCCCCGTCTTGTCGAATACTACAGTATCAATTTTCGAGAGCATGTCCATATAGTTGCTTCCCTTAATGAGAATGCCTTTACGAGATGCCCCTCCAATGCCTCCAAAGAAAGTGAGTGGTACACTGATGACCAATGCACATGGACAAGACACTACCAAGAACATCAAGGCGCGATAAAGCCAGGTGGGGAAGGCTTCTACAAAATCGCCAGAGAACAATGGTGGCAACAATGCTAAAGCGATTGCAGCAAATACCACGATAGGCGTATAGACTTTGGCAAACTTCTTGATAAAGGTCTCGCTCTTTGACTTCCGTTCAGTGGCATGCTCCACCAAGTTGATAATCTTAGAAACGGTACTCTCGCTAAAGCTCTTAGTGGTACGAACTTGTATCACACCACTTAGATTTACACACCCTGATATCACCTCTTCACCCTCTGTCAAGTATCGAGGCATGCTCTCTCCCGTCAGTGCTACCGTATTCAGTGATGAATGTCCAACGGTAATAAAGCCATCCAATGGTACCTTCTCTCCTGGTTTAATGATAATCACCTCACCAACGGCCACCTGTTCAGGACTTACATCCTCCTGCTTGTCGCCTCGAACCACATGAGCGATATCTGGTCGGATGTTCATCAAGTGCGCTATGCTCTCGCGACTTTTTCCTTCGGCATAGCCCTCAAAGAGTTCTCCCACCTGAAAAAAAAGCATTACGAACACAGCTTCTGGGAACTGTGTTTCGGCTTCAGGCAGGAAACCGATGCACAAAGCTCCGATGGTGGCTATAGCCATCAAGAAATGTTCATTGAAAGCGTCACCTTCACATATTCCTTCCCAAGCTTCTTCTAAAGTCTCATGCCCAATTAATAAATAAGGTATAAGGTATATAAGGAGCAATTGCCAGGTATGAAACTGGAACTTATGCTCAATATAGACAGCAGCTACAAGCAGCAGACTGGTGACGATAATCAGAGCTGACTGTTTCTTGAGGTCATGCTCCTCATGCTCGTGGTGATGTTCATGTTCATGATGATGCTCATGTTCATGGCAACAACATTCGTGCTGGTGGTGTAAAGAATTTGCCATACTCTTGTGCGTTTTATGTTTTACGTTACAAAAGTATGGCAAATGTTTTGCAACTGGGTTGCAAACTTACAATCCAGTTGTTATTTCTTAAACAAAGAAGCAATCCAGAGTACTACGATAGCACCAATGGTGCCTGTGCCAATTTCGCCAATCAGACCGCCCCAGTTGATGCCTAACAGACCAAACAACCAGCTGCCAACGGCACCACCAACGATACCTAACAACAGGTTAATTAGGAAACCGAACCCACCACCTTTCATAATCTTGCCTGCCAAGAAACCGCAGACACATCCAATGATAATACTAATAATAATTCCCATAATTGTATAGATTTAATGGTTCAACAATCATCAAGCTTTTTGGATAGCCCTTTGGGAGATGTAGAAGACAAAAGCGCATATCAATGCGAAGATTACCCTGATGTCAACACCTTGTGTCAAGGCTCCATCGAGATACTGATATAGGGCGCTCTTTATGGCTGTTACCCCTCCGAAAGCAACAAACAGGATAATGGCTGCTACTATCATCACCACGTTCCATACCTCTGGCAACCAGTCACGTTGAGGTCTGCGCTCAGGCAGACCACGCATCACGCGTTCTGTAAAGCCATTGTCGACAATCTCCTGTCGGTTCTGCTTCATAAATTGCTCAATCAGCTTATCGTTATCTTCCATATCCGTTTTGTTTTAAGTAGTTGGCCATCTTTTCTTTTCCACGGCTCAGATGACTTTTCACCGTTCCCTCTGTCATGCCTGTAATTTCGGCAATTTTCTTAATCTCCAATTCCTCCATATAGAAGAGGGTAATGCAGGTTCTTTCAGCTTCTTTCAGTTGCTCAAGGGCTGCATATACATCCATCTTTTTGGCTAAGTCTTGTTGCTCGTGGCTATACTCACTATCTGTAGTTACCACTTCTAAATCAGATGTAGGTTTCTGACTGCGAATATAATCAAAAAAAACATTATATGCAATTCTGTAGAGCCAAGTTGAAAAATTTGCTGATCCTTTAAAGCTTTTTAAATTAGTATATGCTTTGATGAATGTGTCTTGTGCCAGGTCGTCACTGAGTTCCTTATCACCACAAGTCTGGTTCAGGAAGAACCTGCGTACTTGCGATTGGTACTTCCTGACCAGCTGGTCGAATGCACTTTTGTTGTGCAATACCACCACTTGGGTCACCAGTGATATATCACTCAGTGAATTAATCATCTCTCAGTTAGTCGTTGCTGTTAGTGTCAATATTATTAGTGCTGTTCTCTTTAAAGATTTTACCTTTGTGGTGATAGTAAGAAAGGAGCTGGCTTACACCATTGGCTACTATGAAGAGTCCGATGCATGCTAAAGCCAAGTTATGGGTCAGCAGGTACATGAAGATGCAAAATGCTATACCTATGCCCACATTCTTCACACCTTTCTCAAATAGTCCGCTATCCTCGTGGTATTCTTCTTTCAGGTCTTCCATGAAGTTCACAGGCAAAGGTTGTCCGCTCTCCACTATTCTTTGTGCCAATTCATACTTCTTCTTGCGGCTAAAGTAGCGGTACATCAGCACTCCTGCGATTATCAAGATTGGCAGTACCACACAAATGAATCCACCCAGTATCATGCCTGCAATGGCTGTGCTGGCTGCAGGCCCGCCCCATTCCTGAATACCTGTCTCGTGTATAATGTCAATCAGGTCTTCCTTAGTCATCACATAATCCTTATTGTTAGCATTCGCATGGTTGATACTATCGCTCTTTGCCACGCTCTGCGGGTCGAATGTTGTAATGCTCAGCGTGTCACCCTTGGTGGCTGCTGCGTCACTGATCTCATACACCACCTTGTTGCCGTTCTTGTCGGTGGTGGTCACCTCATGGCTTTGTGCCATCATAGCGGTCATTCCTATTGCGGCTACCGCCATTGTCATCATTATTCTTTTCATAATCTGCAATTGTTTTATTTCATAATTCTGAACATTAGACGCATCCAGTGCGCATAAAAGTTGCAGCTATGTTACTTTTTTTTTCTTTATTTTCTTGCAAAGTTATATTTTTGCAGATAGAAACAATAAGAATGAAGCTAAAAATGATGGATGAGCGAGCAACAGACCCTACACTCAGCAAGGCCCCCAACGGATATCTTCCACTTGATTTTGTCAGACAGATGTCGTCATTGTTAGGTGAGGCTGAGGCAGCTGACTTAGAGCGTGCTTTACAGGAAGAACCATCCACCAGTATCCGTCTTAATCCTGCCAAGTTGGTGGAACCCTCTAACGCCTCACTATATATAAATAAGGTGCCTTGGTGTAATGATGGTCGATATTTGTCAGAGCGTCCTCAGTTTACTTTCGATCCCTTATTACATGCTGGATGCTACTATGTGCAGGAGGCTTCCTCTATGTTCGTCAGTCAGGCCATACGCCAGTATGTCGGCACATCAGTATTTGTACTCGACTTGTGCGCAGCTCCTGGTGGCAAGTCCACTTTGCTTCGTTCTTCTTTACCAGAAGGAAGTGTGCTCGTTTGTAATGAGATTATGCGTAACCGTGCCCAGATATTGGCTGAGAATATGGTAAAGTGGGGGTGTCCTGATATGATGGTTACTAATAATGCTTCAGAGGATTTTTCTGAATGTGCTCATTGCTTTGACCTTATTCTAGCAGATGTGCCTTGCTCTGGTGAGGGCATGTTTCGTAAAGATGACGAGGCGATTAGTTGCTGGAGCCTTGAAAATGTGCAAATGTGTGCCGAGCGTCAAAGACACCTTATAAATAATATCTGGCCTGCGTTGAAACCAGGAGGTATCTTGATTTATAGTACCTGTACCTATAATGCGGAAGAAGATGAACGCAATGTTTCATGGATTATGCAGGAGTTTGGGGCGAGTGTCCTGCCTGTAAATGTCCCTGAAGGATGTGATATTATGGGCAATATGATAGTAGGTGATTATCCAGTATATCATTTCATGCAGCACAAGGTGAAGGGAGAGGGTTTCTTCATGGCGGTGATTCGCAAGCCCGATGAGCCTGGTTTCCGACCTTTCCGTTTGCCTGATGTATCAGCCCTTGAGAAAGACAAGAAAAAGAAGAAGGATAAGAAACAAGTGTCGTTGCCAGTGAAGGAAATCCTTAATGAAGTGCAACGATGGATACACAATCCAGACAACTTCTATTGGCAAGTTACTGAGGAAGGTGTGCGTGCCCTGCCATTGTCAATGGCCTCGTTCTATCTATGGGGGCAGAAGAATGGCTTAAAGATATTAGAAGCAGGAGTCCAGGTAGCCTCATTAAAAGGAAAAGAGCCTATTCCAACCCATGCTTTGGCCATGAGTACCCAACTCAATATAGATGCTTTTGTTGGTCATGAGGTAACCTATACTCAAGCTATCGCTTACCTGCGTAAGGAGTCAATTGTGTTGTCACCCGATGCTCCTAAAGGTTATGTCTTGCTTACATATAGGAAAATACCTATAGGTTTTGTTAAGAATTTGGGTAATAGAGCCAACAACCTCTATCCTCAAGAATGGAGAATCAGAAGTAGTTTTATTCCAGAAAAGTTTGATGTGATTTAGTTGGCGTCTTCGTCCTCGTCATAGAAGTCGTGCCAATCCTCCTCTTCTTCATCCATAAAGATAGTAGTTGGCGTAATGTCCTCATCCTCGCCTTCTTCTTCCATCTCATGTTGGAGGTAGGTGATTTCTTTTGGTCTATGCACCAACGTATCGTTGGCCACGGGAATTTCTTTCTGCAGTTCGTGCCAGAGCAAGTCTTTTAACTTTTGGATATTCAGCCCCGTGATGGATGATATAAATACATGCGGCACATCGTCAGGCAAAGTCTGTTCCATCTCTGCCATAAGCTCTTCGTCCAGCATGTCACACTTGGTAATAGCCAACACCCTTTGTTTGTCGGCCAGCTCGGGATTGAACTTTACCAGTTCGTTAAGTAGTAGTTGATATTCCTTAGCTACATCATCGGCATCAGCTGGCACCATAAACAGAAGCAACGAGTTGCGCTCTATATGTCGCAAAAAACGATAGCCCAAACCTTTGCCTTCGCTGGCACCCTCTATAATGCCAGGAATGTCAGCCATCACAAACGATTGGTTATCACGATATGAAACGATGCCAATGTTAGGTACAAGTGTAGTGAAAGGATAATTGGCAATTTTGGGCTTGGCAGCAGAAACCACTGAGAGGAGGGTAGATTTGCCGGCATTAGGGAGACCAACCAGACCTACATCAGCCAGCAGTTTCAACTCCATGATTACCGTCATCTCTTGCTCTGGTTCTCCAGGCTGAGCATAATCAGGTGCTTGGCGTGTAGCTGTGGCAAAGTGCCAGTTGCCCAAGCCACCTCGTCCACCTTTTAGAAGCACCACTTCCTGCCCATCATCTGTCACATCACACACATACTCACCCGTCTCAGCATTATATACTACTGTTCCGCAAGGCACCTCAATATATTTGTCCTCGCCCGCCTTGCCCGTTGATTTGTTGCGTGAGCCATGCTCCCCATTGCCGGCTATCACATGACGGTTAAACTTCAGGTGAAGCAGTGTCCAGTAGTTGCGGTTACCTCGCAATATCACACTGCCTCCACGCCCTCCGTCGCCACCGTCAGGTCCGCCTTTGGGGATATATTTCACTCTGCGCATGTGTGTAGAACCTTTGCCGCCCTTTCCAGAGCGGCAATAGATCTTCACATAATCAACGAAATTAGAATCGGCCATTATTTCACTTTATCGATGGCTGCACAGATGTCAGCAAAAATACGGTCAAGTTCACCCAGGCCATTGATGTGCTGGTACTTGCCATTCTGCTTATACCAATCAATCAGAGGAGAAGTCTGTGAGTGATATACCACCAGACGCTTCTTGATAGTCTCCTCGTTGTCATCAGCACGGCCACTCATCTGGCCACGCTTAATCAAGCGATCCATCAGTTCATCTTCAGGCACCTCGAGGTCCAGCATTACGCTTACCTCCTGACCACGTTCCTTCAGCATCTGCTTCAGAGCCTCTGCCTGTGGAATGGTGCGTGGGAAACCATCGAAGATTACACCTTTGCTATCCTTAAAACTGTCAAACTTTGCTGCCAGAATATCCACCATCAAAGAGTCTGGAATCAGCTGACCTTGATCGATGTAGCCCTTGGCTGTCTTGCCCAGTTCTGTACCATTTTTGATTTCAGCACGCAACACGTCACCAGTTGAGATGTGGTTGATGCCATACTTCTCTACAATCTTCTCACTTTGTGTTCCCTTGCCTGAGCCGGGAGCACCAAAAATCACAATATTCAACATAGCTTTATATAATTATCAATTAATGACGGTGTATATATCCTTGTAATTCCTACCGTAACCATCATAGTCAAGCCCATATCCAACAATAAAGTCATTAGGAATCCTCATCGCCACATACTCGACGTTCAAATCTACCTTCAACTTCTCAGGCTTCATCAGTAAAGTACAGATGTGAATCTCCTTTGGATTCTTTTCCTTCAGGTTTTCCAGCATATACTTCATGGTAATGCCCGACTCAATAATGTCTTCAACAATCACCACCGTTCTACCAGTAAGGTCTCCTTTTAAGCCAATCATCTCGGTCACCTTGCCTGTTGAGCTGGTTCCCTCGTAAGAAGAAAACTTAACAAATTGCACCTCGCACGAAAAGTTGATACGTTTCATTAGATCGGCTGTAAACATGAATGAGCCGTTCAGTAAACTGATGAACAGAGGATCCTTGTCGGCAAAGTCACGGTTAATCTCCTTTGCCACCCTATCCACCTCTTTCAAGATGTCCTCTTCCTTGATAGATATGGCAAAAACTTTATCTTTTACATGTATGGTTTCCATGTCTAATGTTTTATGAGTGTGCAAAATTACTAATTAGTGAGAGAATTGCAAAATTTTGAATAGCGAAAACAAAAAGAGCTTGCATTTAATGTTGATTCGTGACAAAATTTAGAGATAACATCATTTTATGTGCATTTCAAGGCAAGAGTAATACCACCAGAGTTACAATTACATTTTTAATAAATAATCTCATAGTAGTTCGAAAATTTGTTGCTTAAATGATAGAGAATCCTTACTTTTGCTCAACGGATAATAAAAATGATGTAGTATGAAACTTATACAATTATTTGCTGGTACAGTCTTGCTGCTCTCAGGATGTACCCCGAAGGCCCAGAACATTGAATTATTAATCAATGAGAATCAAGATATGAAAAAAGCAATTAGTACAGAGAAGGCCCCTGCAGCGATTGGGCCTTATAGCCAGGCCATAGAGGTCAATGGTTTTGTTTATGCATCCGGCCAGTTGCCCATTGATCCAGCCACAGGTCAGTTCCCGGAGGGAGGCATCAAGGAGCAGACGCGTCAGTCTATCCTCAATGCCCAAGCCATCTTAGAGTCAGAAGGTCTGACTTTAGCCAATGTAGTGAAGACCACAGTCTTTCTGGCTGATATGGATGATTTTGCAGCTATGAATGAAGTCTATGCCTCTTTCTTTCAGGCACCTTATCCTGCTCGTTCAGCTGTCGCCGTCAAGGCCTTGCCCAAAGGTGCCATGGTCGAGATCGAGTGCATCGCTATGAAATAGTTCCTTCAAAAGATACAAAAGACTATATGAAAACTATTCTTGAACCCACAAAATCCCTTGTCAAGTTGTTGGGTAATCAGAAACTGCAGGCTGGAGAGTCTTATCGCCTGATGACCTTTGTGGTGCAGTCTCCTGTAGCAGATGGTTTGCTGTTGTTTCATAACATGACAAAAGAAATGCTTTTGCTCTCAAAAGAAGAACAAAAGGTTTTCGAGCAATGCCCCACTGATCTGTCTGAACTGATCAATCGCTGGTTCCTGGTACCTATTGATCACGATGACTGTAAGTTGAGCAATCAACTTAACCATGTGGCTTGCATGATAGAACAACCTAAGAATGGTATCGTTGGCTATACTGTCATGACTACCAGTGACTGCAATGCACGTTGTTTTTACTGTTATGAGTTGGGACAGAAACGTCGTCCGATGACCGATGAAACAGCAAACAAGGCAGCCGACTACATCATTCGTCATGCTAAAGGCGAGGCTGTATCTATTGAATGGTTTGGGGGCGAGCCTCTTTACAATAAGTCCGTTATTAACTTAATATGCAATAAACTTCGTGAGGCCAATATCAACTACAGCTCAAGTATGATCAGCAATGGTTACTTGATGGATGCCGATACGGTTAAAGAAGCACATGACTTGTGGAAGTTAAAGCATATTCAAATCACTATTGATGGCACCGAACAGACTTACAACCGTGTGAAGGCATATATATATAAAGATGTGAATGCCTATCAACGTGTGATGGATAATATCGGCCACTTATTGAAAGCTGACATCTCAGTAAGCATTCGCATGAATATGGACACCCACAATGCTAACGAACTGGAGACATTGGCAAAAGAGCTGCATGAAAGATTTAGCGATTCGAAAAACTTGAGTGCTTATTTGCACCTCTTGTTCGAGGATAAGTTGCATCGTGCAGGGGTATTTGATGACAATAAACGCAGAGCCTTGTTTGATAAAATGAGACAGATACAAGAATTGTTGCAAGGCTGGGGGATGTTTCAATATCATAGCTACCAGCCTAATGTACGTACCACAAACTGCATGGCCGATAGCGACTCATGTGTGGTTATACAGCCAGATGGCTACCTCACTAAGTGTGAGCATTATACCGACTCCCATCGCGTGGGTCACATTGATGACGAGGTATTCGATACTCAGATGATAGACTATTTTAAAGAACGGACTTCTGAACCATTAGAGGATTGTAAACGTTGTGCCAAATATCCCTCATGTGTTTTCCTGAAGGGATGTCCGCACTATAAAGAGTGCTATCCTGAAATGCCTGAAATGTTCCAGCATGAAATGCAACAGGAGATGCATCAGCTCTATGATGATTTCCTAAAGAGAGAAGAAGAGATAAATACTCAAGAAGCAGCATCAAAAAAAGGAGGAAAGCATGAAGTATAATGTTGAGATAGCCGAACTGGCCGACCATTTCGTGGTGGCGTTTAAGGACAAGGAGACGCGGCGTGTTAAGAAAGTCTTCTCACTCAATCATTTGGGTACTGATATCTTGCGTGCTTTTATGGATGGAAAACCACAAGAAGAGTTGGTACCCGAGCTCGCAGAGCGTTACCACGCTGAGACTGGTGACATGAGGAAAGAAATCAGCAAGTTCTATGCTGAACTGACAGAATATTAGTATTTAACAGGATTATCTGCTGTTTCCTCAAACTTTATTTTGGCATAGGGTGAAAACCCTATGCCTTTTGCTTCTTTGAAAATACCGTGCCTGTCTTTAATCAATCATCAACGTCCGGCTTCTATTTGACAATCATACTGAGCGTATTGCCATCTATACTGATGTCACGACAGAAGTTATGCAAGATAGTTAGAGCTAAGTGATTACTATCTGCCGTGAATACATCGCGATTGATAGCCTGTGGACAGTTGACAGTGAACTGCAGTGTCTCGTCCTTCTCAGTATAGGATAGCGTGACATGCGTGCCGGGCTGAATAGCATTCCCACCAGAACCGAGGATGGTAATCGACTCTTCAACAACGTGTAGTACACTATCGGTTTGCTGACGTGACAAGTTGTATTGCTGACAGAACTGTTCCATCTGCGCCATCATGGCATACCAGTCAAAATGCTCACTCTCGATATTGAAAGTTGTCTCGTGTATCTGCTGTATAAATTGCCTGGTTCGTTCACGCTGCGGATGTTCAAAGAGTTGGTCAGGTGTACCATCCTCATAGACCACGCCATCGGCAAAGAACAGCACGCGACTACTCACCTGACGGGCGAAACGCATCTCATGGGTTACCACTATCATTGTCATACCCTCGCGTGCCAGTCGAGTCATTACACCCAGTACCTCACTCACCATTGTGGGGTCGAGGGCAGAGGTCGGCTCATCGAAGAGCAGAATATCTGGCTCCATGGCCAGCGCACGTGCAATGGCCACGCGCTGCTTCTGTCCGCCAGAGAGTTGGTTGGGTAAAGCATCAGCACGTTCGGTCAATCCCACCATTTGGAGCAACTCGCGAGCTCGTCGTTCTGCTTCCTCACGACTTTTTCCAAGTAGTTGCATGGGTGCCAGACAGATGTTATCAAGCACTGACATGCCATTGAATAAGTTGAACGACTGAAACACCATGCCCATACGGCGACGCAGCATAGGTACGTCGGCATCTGGAGCCAATATATCATGCCCGTCAATGAGGATGCTGCCGCTGGTGGGTTGTTCTAATAGGTTCAGACATCGCAGGAAGGTACTCTTGCCCGTTCCCGATGGACCGATGATGGAGATAACCTCTCCCTTGTGTACATCAATGTTGATGTCGCGCAACACGTCAAGGGTATCATAACTCTTCTTCAAGTGAGAGATGCTAATAATTTCTGAAGTCTGAGGCTCTGATACTGGGGTCTGAGAAGGTGAGGGCTTAGACTTACGGTGAATGAATAACAAAATACCACCACCGAGTAGGATAAGTATTGGCACAGCCCATAGCCAACTACTACTCATATCTTCTTGGGCGTGCGAGTTTGATGGATTGGTAAGTATCCCCGCTTCACCTTTTCGTGTGAGGAGCATTATATGCGACTCGATATAACCATCGGAAAAAAGTACCTGTTTTTGTCTCTCTTTGGTGATGCTGATATTACCCATAGCCATGTCAGCCTTGTCAGTCTGAACGGCTGGTATCTGTGAGGCGAAGTCCATCATGAGGAATTCCAGTCGCCAGTTGCGCCTATTGGCCCACTCTGTCAGTATATCTATCTCTAAGCCGGAAGGCTTCCCCGAACTGATAAAGCTGAAAGGAGGTGTTGCCGGATATATGGCCACGCGCAAAGTGCGGCCAGTACCACGCTGCTGAGGTGTTGCCAATGCAGAGGGATTGTCGGCATTTTTCCATCGGTCGAAAATTTTCTGATAGGTACCATCGCTGCGAATATCGGCAAGGAAACTGTCGAAGTCCTGCTTCAGTTGGGTATTGCCTAAATTGAAACAGGCTCCTATGGGCATTGGTGGCAGACCGGCATTTACCGAGTCCACTTTTGCTGCAATTTCTTTGTTAAATGTTACCGAAAGATTCTCTTCACCTGCCACGTCCACTTTACGGTTGTCTAAGGCAGCCAGCATGTCTGTAGTGTTGGCTAGTCGCATAATATCAGCATCGGGTGCCATTTCGGTGACAGCAATATCTTGAATGCTGCCAATAACCACACCGACGCGTTTGCCGGAAAGTGCTTTGAATACAGGTGGTACATTCATCTGTGCCAAAGCTTCTGCAGGAGCATCTGTCTCGGGGGCAGACAACATGCCTGCCACACCAAACAGCATCAGCACTGCAGCAACAGCAACAGCCTTCACACGATGGTGTCTTACGAGACTCTGGAGCAACAGTCCGATGAGCCATGCCATGATAAAATAAATGATGGCTGTTACGATAATCGGGAAGAAAGCGTCGAATGTTCGCGAACGTATCAGGTCGGAAGCCCTGGTCATATCGGACACAGCGATATAGCCCACAATACTCGTACCTTTCAGCAGGCTGATGACCTCGCCCTGATAGACAGGCAACACCGCTCTTATTACCTGTGGCAGCACTATCCGTATAAATGTCTTTCGGTGAGTGAAACCCAATGCCAGACCCGCCTCGGTTTGACCTCGGTCGATACCTTGAATGGTAGTGCGTAGCATCTCGCTGATATAGGCAGCCGTGTTCATGGCGAATGTGATGATGGCTACCACAATGCCTGTGGCATCCATTGGCGCCATCACTACATAATACATCAGCATGAGCAGTACCAGCACAGGTGTTCCGCGCATCAGGTCGATAAACACTTTGGCTACATGTCGTAACCATGCCCGTTGGTTCATGCGCATCCAGCATAACAGGCCGCCCAGTATCGTACCTAAGATGGCGGCACAGAGCGTTATGATGAGGGTTACCTGCAGACCGTCGAGAATCATCCTATAACGATCCTCGGCTATCAAGTTGTTGTTAAAACTTTCAATCACGCTATTTGTCGTGCTGGAACAGCCCAACAATGCAATACAACCAAAAATGGTCAGCATAGCAGCTATCACTCTTTGCATCATCGTTCCCTAATTTTGGTTAGTCCAATGGAATCTCGGGATGCTGCACTGCCAGTGGCAGGTCCTTCTGTGAGAGGTAGAACATATAGAGAATAACGGGCTTGTTGCCTCGGTTCTCACCGTGATGGATGGTATTCACCATTTCGACTACAGGTTCGCCCTCATGCACGGTCTTTTCCTTGCCGTCAAGTCCAATGATGGTCAGTTCCCCCTGCACCAGGATACCATAGTTCATTACTGGATGGTGATGCCATCCCAGCTTCTGACCTACTGGGAATACGTATTTCACAGCTACCAGTTCTGGACGTCCCTGCAAATAGTCGGGCAGTTCCACACCGTCCCAGCTCTGCGAGGTACGAATCAGTTCTACATTCTTTACCGTCTTGATAGATTTTTCCTGTACATTAGTAGTCTTACAGGCCGTCATGAATGACATTGAACCGCAAATTAGGATAGCGGTGAACAACCGATTAATACTTTTCTTCATTATTCATTTTTTAATTTTTATTCTTGTTGCTACTGAGTCTCAGCAGGCTTTGCGATGCAAAATTACAACTTTTTTACAAATTTAAGGTAGAAATGTTCAAGTTTAACGTAATATTCAGTATGTAAAGCCGCCAATTACACGGAATGTATATACTGTGCAGGAGTCATACCTGTTTGTTCGTGGAAGACCTTCTGAAAGTGTGAGAGGCTGATGCCACAATGATTAGCAATAGCCTCGTTTGACCAGTCGGGATGTGCAACTATTATGCTTTTGGCATGATTGACACGTAATGTGGTAACCCAATTGGAGTATGAAGAGTAGCCATTCTTCTTTATCCAGTATGCAAGTTGGTAGCGAGGCAGTTTCATCTCTTTTGCTACATCAGAACTGGTTAGTCCTTTGTGTAGATATTTTTGATTGGTAATCCATTGATTTACCGATCTTTCTATGCGTTGTTCTGTCTCGGTTGATAAAGTGATTATGTTGCTGTTTTCTCGTGTTTCATTCTGAACTTTTGTTGAGTCCTCTTCTGCTTTACTCATGTATCTCGCATCGGAAGAGATGACATAGCGACAAAAGCATGTCCACTGGTAGAATAAACCAGTGAATAGAATAGCACCAAAACAAGTTAGCAACCATTTGCTGGCAAAGATAACAACAGGTACCAAAAGCGACATCAGCGCCAAAAAGGCTACATTTAGCTTCATCCAAGTAAGTAAGTCATCTCGGTGGCGGTCATAGTAGTTGTTGAGAACCTCTTCCATACGCTTTAACTCTTTGACTTGCACATAGCTGTAGTATAGTTGTGTGAGTCCATAAAGTGTACTGGATATAATTTCTGCCAGAAGCATTTGGGATGATTTGTCTTCATTTGGCAAATCTTGACCCATGGCAGCTGTAATCATCAGGGTCATGGCAATCACCCATGTGGGTACCCAAATCCATTTTTCTATCGTTTTAAGATTTCCTTGCCGTTGTAAGTTCAATATGCTCAAGCAAATCAAGGCCGAACTGGGAATGAAGAATGCGATGTTGATAATAATTGCTTTGGTGGCGTCGGTAGAACGGAAATCTCCAATGTATTGTGTTAAAAATTGGATGCCTATCAAAACCAATCCTGCCGTCATTAACCAGCGTGAACGATTGTCAACAGGATTGCTTGCCACTCGTTTAGGGAGTAACATAACCAGTGCCAACGCCATTTGCGTTGCCATTACGACAACTGCAATTTGAAATTCTTTCATAAACAAGAACAAAAGTACTAATATCTGATGAAACTGCAAAAATAACCAGATATTTCTATCTTAATTGTAATAATTAATACATCCGATTGTCGTTTTTAAGAGACCTATGTGAGTTTTAAGACATCTGTTTACTGACAATAGTCATATATTTGTAATGCAAAAAACCAAAAACTCATAGTTTAATAATGACATCTTTCTTTCAAAACATTCCATGGTTTGCCTGACCCATCTGCCTCATTTGTTTGGCCTTTTTGGGTTTAGTTATCTTCGGATGGCTCTTCTCAGGAAGACAACAGAATGATACAGATGAAATGTTAGACAAAACCTAGCATAAAAAAGAGAAGCACTAGAAGTTTTGCTTTAAAGCGTTCTTCAGATGCTTCTCTTTTTTTTGTGTCGGGGTGACTAGATTCGAACTAGCGACCCCACGCCCCCCAGACGTATACTCTAACCGGACTGAGCTACACCCCGAAACAGCTAATTACTTCCGTAATTGCGGTGCAAATGTAGTGTGTTTTTTCTAATCATGCAAATTTTTTGACGATTTGTTTGCAGATTAACCAACATTTAGTAACTTCGTCCCCTGTTAATTCATCAACAACAATGAAGGCTATAAATTACGGAACATACAGCTACTCTTTTGCGGAAAAATCCATCCGCTCAGGCAGTCAGCAACGACTGCACCTTTATTATTATCTTTTGATTTAGCAGAAATCCATAACCTTCCGCAAAATGAAGTGGCGGCCTATCTTGTTGTGATGCTGTTTGTTTTATCAAGAAATTATTAATTCAATGAAAAAGAATATTTTAGGCATAACATTATGTTGTGCCATATTGGCGCTCACCGCTTGCGAGAACCAGATAGCTGACAATAATGAAATAGAAGATAAGGATGCTTTGCAAGAGATTACCTTCAGTGTAGTGGACTTTGAGCAAACGTTGACTCAGATGGGAATGAGTATAGCCGACACGCGTGCTTCCTTGAGTGGCAATGCTACCTACTTGAAGATAGCATTGTTTTCGAACAATGTCAAGAAATATGAATTTACACAGACGTCTGAAGAGGAGGATTTTGGCGTCATTTCTGCCTTGGTGCTGCCAGATGATTACGCAATGGTGGTGATAGCTTCGAAAGTGGAAATGAGCATTGAAAGTCCCACTAATATTTACCCTACTAATGGAAAGTTGAACGATACCTTCTATTATTATGGTTCTTTGACAAAGGCAGCCATGAATGCAGGAACGGTGGCTGTGGGATTGGATCGTGCTGTTGCTTTGTTTGAGTTCCAGACTGATGCCAAGCCTGCTGACGTCGTTTCGTTTTCTTTAGAACTGACGGGCGCCACTCTGACTTTCAATGCTGTGACGGGTTTAGGCGTGGGAAGCACCACACTGACAAGTGTCTTTGACCAGTCGGACAGGGATACAGTGCATTGTGGAATGTATGTCTTCTTGCCTTCGGCTGATGCGAGTGTGACGGTAAAGGCTACGGCCTATAACGCTGACCAGGAGGTTGTGAAGACCTACACCTTTACAGGGGTGCAGATGAAGCCTGCCTATCACACTTATTGCAGTGGCAATTTTTTTCAGATTGACGCCGACTGGAGCGTCACCATCAATAATGTGGTGTGGCCTGAGTTAATCAATGTACCTTACGACTTGAGTAGTTTGTAATGGAGTTTGAGGAGCTGTTCTAAAAAAGAATAGCTCCTCCTTTGTATAGAATAGGTACCAGCAGGGGGAGAGGGGACGCTAAAGTAGGTGAAGACTGTTATTATTGTCTGAAAATTTTGTACTGCCCTCAACTTTCTTTATCTTTACGGCGTCAAACTAAAAACGGATGATTATGACTGATAACCTGACTCCTGAAGATATTGTAGATGATGTGAAATATTTGCAACTCCTGGCACGCAGTTTTCCCACTGTGGCAGCTGCCAGTTCGGAGATCATCAATCTGGAGGCCATACTGAACCTGCCCAAAGGAACTGAGCATTTCCTGAGTGATGTGCATGGTGAGTATGAGGCGTTTCAACATGTGCTGAAAAATGCATCTGGCACTGTTAAACGCAAAGTGGAGGAAATCTTTGCTCATTCATTGCGCGACCAGGAAAAGAAAGATTTGTGTACGCTGATTTATTATCCAGAGGAGAAGCTACGACTCATTAAGAAGCATGAAGCAGATATAGACGACTGGTACCGCATCACACTGAATCGTCTGGTAAAGGTGTGTCAGAATGTTTCGTCAAAATATACGCGTTCGAAAGTACGCAAAGCCTTGCCCAAGAACTTTGAGTATATTATTCAGGAATTGCTGCATGAGTCGAGCATCGACCCTAACAAAGAGGCTTATATTGATGTGATTATTAGTACGATCATATCAACCCATAGCGCAGATTCTTTCATCGTGGCCATGTGCAACCTGATACAGCGTTTATGCATCGACTCATTACATATAGTAGGTGATATCTATGACCGAGGCATGGGTGCACATATTATTATGGATACTTTGTGCGAATATCATAACTTCGATATCCAGTGGGGCAACCACGATGTGTTATGGATGGGAGCAGCTGCAGGCAACACTGCTTGTATTGCCAACGTGATTCGCATGAGCATGCGTTATGCTAACCTCAGTACGCTGGAAGATGGTTATGGCATCAACCTTTTACCGCTGGCTACCTTTGCAATGGATGCCTATAAGGATGATCCTTGCATTCAGTTCCAGCCTTTGTTGAGTGAGTATAGCGGCAACAAGCCTGACGAGAAGACGCAAAGACTGATATCTCAGATGCACAAGGCTATAGCCATCATCCAGTTTAAATTAGAGGCGGAAATCATACGTCGTCATCCTGAATATAATATGTTTGACAGACTGCTTCTTGACAAAATAGATTTCAAGAAGGGCACCGTCAGGATAGGAGATAAGGATTATAAGATGCTGGATGCCTACATGCCTACTGTGGATCCTGCCAACCCATATTTGCTGACGGACGAGGAGCACGGTCTGATGGACAAGATTGTGGCATCGTTCCTCAATAGTGAGAAATTGCGCAAGCACATGCATTGCCTGTATAGCAACGGAAGTATGTTTGCGGTGACTAATAGCAATTTGCTCTTTCATGCTTCGATACCCATGAATGCTGATGGAACATTCAAGCATGTGCGCATTGGCCAGAAGGAGTATTGGGGTAAGAACCTGATGTTGAAGGCCGACCGTATGTTACGCACGGCATATTATGAATACCAAGACAAACAGAAGAAGCGTGATGCAATGGACTATGTGTGGTATTTGTGGTGTGGAGCCGATACGCCTACCTTTGACAAGAGTAAAATGGCTACTTTCGAGCGTTATTTTGTGGCCGACAAGGAGACCTACAAGGAGGAAAAGGGTTACTATTATGAGTTGCGTGACCAGGCTGAGGTGTGCGACAACATATTGCGTGAATTTGGTATAGAGCCAGGATCACATTCACACATCATCAATGGCCATGTGCCCGTACGCACTATCAAGGGAGAGAAACCAGTTAAGGCAGACGGTAAGCTACTGGTAATAGACGGTGGCTTCTCGAAAGCCTACCAGCCTACTACGGGCATAGCTGGCTATACGTTGGTTTATCACAGCCATGGTTTTCAGTTGGTCCAGCACGAACCGTTCGAGAGTCGTGAGAAAGCCATTAAGGAGGGACTGGATATTAAATCAACTATCTTTCTGGTGGATTATACCCGTCGCCGCATGATGGTGAAGGATACAGATAAGGGGCGTGAATTGCGCCAACAGATTAACGATTTACAGAAATTGTTGGTGGCCTACCGTAGTGGCTTGGTGCAAGAGAAAGACTAAGGGGATATATTAGTAAGGTGACGGTTTAAGCAATACTAATAGATGGATTGATACGATAGTAGTGTTCACTCGTGAACATTGCTATCGTTATTTTTACAGATAACGCTTTATTATAAAGGAAAAAGTATTACCTTTGCAACTGCTTTGTTTTGCATGTCTTTTTTTCGAGATGTGTGGATGAAAAAGGGAACTGGGTGAGAGTCCCAGACAGTCCCGCTGCTGTATTTTCCAAATGTTGTGCATTCTGCAATGCCACTGCCAGTTATGGTGGGAAGGCCATGCACAGGAATTAGTCAGAAAACCTGCAAAGCGATATTGTTGAATACGTCATGCGAGGACGTGCGTAATCTGTAACTTATATGAATAGATTCTGTTACTTCGTGGGTAAATCTATAAGACGTGCATGGTTGACGTTCAGCTTGTTGACTGTTGGTGTGCATGTAACAATGATTTGTGCCCAGAATGATACCATCAGTAGTAAGGTGCATGTCATTGACGAGGTAACAGTGGTTACTACAGGCAGAAGTCGCAATGTAATAAGTACCGCCCCTACACAGCTTGTCACCCAAAAGCAACTGCTCTATCAAGGTGTGACTGATTTGAGTGATGCCCTTCGTCGCTTCTCTGGCGTTAATGTCAGAGATTATGGAGGTGCAGGTGGCATAAAGACCATATCGGTACGTAGTTTGGGCTCCCAGCACACGGCGGTGGCTTATGATGGTATCACCATTACAGATGCCCAAAGTGGGCAGATTGACCTCTCTCGTTTCTCGCTGGACAATATACGTTCGCTATCTTTGACCATTGGTGATAACGATGATATTTTCTTACCAGCACGTACAGTGGCCTCTGCTGCTGTATTACGATTACAAACCGAGGTGCCTGACTTTGGTGATAAATCCTATCGTCTGAAAGCAGAAGTGAAGACGGGCTCGTTTGGCTTGCTGAACCCTTATTTACGTTACGACCAACGGTTGGGTGAGCGTATCAACCTCTCTGTGAATGGTGATTATATGCGTGCCGACAACCAATATCCATTCCGTTTGGTGAACGGCAAATATACCTCGACTGAAAAGCGCAACAACAACTTCATTGAGACCTATCGTGCTGAGGCTAATATTGTTGTTCATACCTCTGAAAGCAGTTTGTTGCAAGGAAAGGCTTATTATTACAACTCTTTCAGACAATTGCCAGGGCCAGTCGTCCTTTATAATAATGTGAATCGTGAAAAGGAGACAGACCGTAATTTCTTTACCCAATTGCATTATCAAACACTCCTGAATTCCTTATGGCATTTACAACTGAATGGCAAGTTCAATTGGGCCTATACCAATTATTCGGATGTGGGTAACCAATATCCAGGTGGTGAGCTTAACAATTATTATTATCAGCGTGAGTATTATGCTTCTGGTACCTTGATGTTCACACCAACCGATTATTGGGCCTTGGCTTATGCAGCTGACTATGCTTACAACAATCTTAACAGCAATACTACCGCAGGGGTGAGGCCGTATAGGAACACGTTGTTGCAGACACTGACGGCCAAGTACCAGGACAAGCATTGGCTGGTGACGGCTCGTTTGCTGGCTTCCATTTATGAGAATGGAGCCAAGGGCGGAGTCTCTTCTCGGGATGCCAAACGGTTGTCGCCATCGGTGTCTTTATCGTGGAAGCCTTTTGCTAAACATGATTTCTATTTGCGTCTGGCTTACAAGGATATTTTTCGTGTGGCTACATTCAGTGAGAATTACTTTGCCAGATACAGCAGTCGTGACCTAAAGCCTGAAATTGCGCGCCAATATAATGTGGGCTTAACCTACGGGTTGCAGCAAACTGACTCATGGCTGGCAAATGTAAACATTACGGCAGACAGCTATTATAACCGTGTTACAAACAAGATTATCGCGGTTCCGTTCAATATGTTCTTTTGGACAATGATTAACTTGGGACGCGTAGATATTTGGGGAGCTGATGTGAATGTGGATGGAACGATTGTTTTGAGTAAGGGACATCAGTTGTTATTAAGCGGCTCTTATACTCTGCAATCTGCCAAGAACATGACTGACCCTGCATCGCCCTATTATAAGAACCAGATTGTCTATACCCCCAAGAACTCTGGCTCTGCTTCTGTGGCTTGGAAGAATCCTTGGGTGAATGTGTCACTACATGCCACTTTTGCCAGTGCCAGATATACGGTGGAAGATCATAAGCCAGAAAACCGTTTGCCAGGCTATGGCGAGTGGGGTTTGGCGCTCTATCGCACGTTCCACTTTAAGGCATTCGAGTTGGCTACACGCCTCGATGGCATCAACTTGGGCAATAAGCAATATAGTATTGTTAAGAACTACCCTATGCCTGGCAGAGCGTTTAAGTTTACGATAAGTGTAACAATTTAAATACTATTGATTATGAAACTAAGAGATTTTTTGAAAATTAGTATGTTGGCAATCGCTGTTCCATTTGTGTTTGCAGCTTGCGATAAGGATAATGATCCTACACCAACACCAACACCTGAACCAGAACCAGTACCAACAGAGAAAAAAGGTCTGTTTGTGTTTAATAGTGGCAACCAGGGTGCCAGCATAGACGGTTCTTTGTCTATCATTAACTTTGCTAAAGGTGAAGTGGAGAACAATGTGTTTGCTGAAAAGAATGGCCGTAGCTTGGGTGGTACACCACAGAATGGCGCTATCTTCAACGACAATCTGTATATTGCTGTGTATGGTTCCAGAACCATAGAGGTTGTGAATAAGCTGACAATGCAGAGTGTCAAGCAGATTACTATCCCTACAAGCTATGATGATGGTCCTCGTTACGTGGTGGCCGATGATAAATATGTGTATGCTTCCCTTTATAGTGGTGAGGTGATTCGCATCAATCCTGAGACCAACGAGATTGATAAAGACGTAAAGGTGGGTCCTAATCCAGAAGAGATGGTCGTCCTCAACGGTTTTCTCTATGTGGTGAATTCTGATGGCTTGAATTATGAGAGTGGCTATGTCAATGGCAAGAGCGTATCAAAGATTGACTTGGCTTCATTTACTGAAGTGAAGAAGATTGAGATAGGTATCAACCCTACTCGCATCGCTACCGATGGAACCAATGTTTATGCGTTGTCGATGGGGGACTATGGCGAAACACCATCATCTATCTATAAGATTGACGCCAACGACCAAGCCGTTAATACAGGTAAAGGTGCTTCTTGGATGGCTATCCATAATGGGGTGCTATATACCATCAACTCTGTCTTTAACCCAGATTGGAGCACCACTGATTACTACATCAGCTACAAGCTCAGCGACATGAGCGTGTTGAGCGAAAACTTCTTGGGTGATAATCAGGTGGATGCCCCTGCTGGTATTGCTATTGATGCGGTGGGTGGACAGTTGTTCGTATCATCCTATAAAATGGAATCTGGCTATGCTTCTTACACCACTGACGGCTATGTCAATCAGTACGATTTGACAGGTAAACTCATCAAGAAGTATGACGTGGGTGTTGGTCCTTGCTATATGCTGGTGCTGAGATAATAAATGAGAGGTACGAGATACATATTAACCGCATTCCTTATAGCGTGGTTGCTTAGTGCCTGCCAAGGTAAGCAGGGCGGGGTGTCACCGGAAGGTGACAGCCTTGCCCTTCACTATTCCCAACTGTTGAGCATCGTTGATTATGATGGCTATAGCGTAGCAAGCATCAGTGACCCTTGGAACAAAGGACGTAAGTTGCACGAGTATGTGTTGCTGCCCAAGGATGCTGAGGTACCCAACCACTTGCCAGAGGCGACGATAGTACGCACACCTGTTAGCAAATCCCTGATATATACCGCCGTACATAGTGCTCTGGTGATTGAGCTGGGCGCTGGTAAACAGATAGGGGGCGTATGTGACTTACAGTATATCCATTCACCCTATATCATTGAAGGGGTGCAGAAGGGCAATATCAAAGATTGTGGTGATGCCATGAGTCCCGATTTGGAGCGTATCATAGACTTAGCACCTGATGCCCTGATGTTGTCCCCTTTTGAGAATAGTGGTGGCTATGGTAGAGTGGAAGAGTTGGGTGTACCATTGGTGGAGTGTGCCGACTACATGGAGACTTCGCCCTTGGGACGTGCCGAGTGGATGAAATTCTATGGCAGGTTGTTTGGCGTAGGTGCAGAGGCCGACAGTCTGTTCTCTGAGGTGGAACGGAACTATATGGCCATGAAAGCCAAGGCAGCAGATGCAGAAGAGCAACCATCGGTAATTGCTGACATGAAATTGGGCGCTGTGTGGTATGTGCCAGGGGGACAGAGTACGCAAGGTAAACTATGGGCAGATGCCCATGCTGATTATCCATATGCGGATGATGGTCATAGTGGATCGTTGGCGCTGTCGTTTGAGGCAGTGTTCGACAAGGCTGGTGAATCTGATATTTGGGTAATTCGCTATAATCAGCCTGCGCCATTGACCTATCGTCAGTTGGCTGCCGACTATCATGGCAATGCCGAGATGAAAGCCTATAAACAACGCAATGTATATGGCTGCAATACAGCCTATGCACCGTTTTATGAAGAAACACCATTTCATCCCGACAGGTTATTGAGTGACTTTATACAGATTTGTCATCCCGAGATTGACCTGGGTGGTTTGAAATATTACGAGCGACTGGGTGAATAAAGGCGTAAAATATGGTATAGGACTGACGTTAGTCATTGTGCTATTGTTTGTCGCGAATCTGCTGGTAGGGTCGGTATCCATTCCCATAGGCGATGTGGTACGCATTCTCTTGGGCGATGAACCAGAGAAAGCCAGTTGGCGTTTCATCATCTGGCAAAGTCGTCTGCCACAGGCCTTGACAGCATTACTCTGCGGAGGAGCGTTGGCAGTATGTGGTTTGATGCTCCAGACAGCTTTGAAGAACCCGTTGGCAGGTCCTTCTATCTTGGGCATTGATGCAGGTGCCAGTTTGGGCGTAGCTTTGGTGATGCTTGCCTTTGGAGGTAGTATCACTACAGCGTCATTTTCTATTTCGGGCTTCTTATCCGTATTGGCCGGTGCCTTTATTGGTGCCATGCTGATTATGGCACTGATTCTATTTTTCTCGACTATGATACGCAGCAGTGTGATGTTGCTCATCACCGGCATCATGGTGGGCTATATTGCCTCTTCAGCCATCTCTTTGTTGAATTTCTTTGCAACCGAAGAAGGCGTACAATCCTACTTAATATGGGGCTTGGGCAATTTTGGCGGTGTGTCAATGCAACAAATGCCTGTGTTTGCTGTCGTAGTACTGATAGGACTACTGTGTTCTGTTCTGTTGATTAAACCGTTGAACGCTTTGTTGCTTGGAGAACATTATGCCGAGAACTTAGGCGTGAACACCTGGCGGGTAAGGAACTACTTATTAGTCATTACAGGCTTTCTTACTGCCATTACTACCGCTTTTTGTGGTCCTATTGCCTTTATCGGTTTGGCAGTGCCTCATGTGGCACGATTGATATTAGGTACCGAGAATCATAATTCCCTGTTACCTGTCACTATCCTTACCGGTAGCGCTGTTGCCTTGTTGTGTAACCTCATTTGTGTGTTACCTGGTGAGAATGGCATTATTCCTCTCAATGCCGTTACCCCAGTGGTGGGTGCTCCGGTGATTATCTATGTCATCATGCATCAGAGGGGAAGTAATCAGATGAATTAAAAAACGAGGGGAACATCTTTGTGACGCTCCCCTCAATATCATTTAGTATCAAATCCTTACTTATTCAAAGCATCTGCATCAGCCATTGACTTTTTCAAATCTTCATCAGTCACACGATAGTTTTGCAAGTTGCCTGCGATATATTGGTCGTAGGCAGCCATATCGATGAGACCGTGTCCTGACAGGTTGAAAAGAATCACTTTCTCTTCGCCAGTCTCTTTGCACTTCAAAGCTTCACGTATAGTGGCAGCGATGGCGTGACTTGACTCTGGTGCAGGAATGATACCCTCGGCACGAGCAAACAGGGTACCAGCCTCGAAAGTCTCGAGCTGTGGAATGTCAACAGCTTCCATCAGTCCGTCTTTCAGCAACTGAGAGATGATGACACCGGCACCGTGGTAGCGCAAACCACCAGCATGGATGTTAGCAGGGCGGAAATTGTGTCCAAGTGTGTACATCGGCAACAGTGGGGTATAACCAGCTTCGTCACCAAAGTCGTATTCAAACTTTCCTCGTGTGAGCTTAGGACATGAATCAGGCTCTGCAGCAATATAGCGTGTTTTCTTGCCTTCTAAGATGGTGTGACGCATGAATGGGAAACTGATGCCGCTGAAATTAGAGCCACCACCAAAGCAACCAATTACCATATCAGGATATTCCCCAGCCATTTCCATCTGTTTCTCAGCCTCCAAACCAATGATGGTCTGATGCAGGCCTACGTGGTTAAGCACTGAACCTAAGGTATATTTACATTTGGGAGTGGTGGTAGCCAACTCGATAGCCTCAGAGATGGCAGTACCTAAAGAACCCTGATGGAAGGGGTCGCGAGTCAGGATGTCCTTACCGGCACGGGTGGACATAGAGGGTGAAGGGGTTACCTGTGCACCATAGGTCTGCATGATGCTACGGCGGTAAGGCTTCTGCTCATAGCTGATCTTTACCTGATAAACGGCAGCCTCCAAACCAAACAGACGTGCGGCGTATGACAAGGCAGCACCCCACTGACCGGCACCTGTCTCGGTGGTGACATTGGTCGTGCCTTCCATCTTAGCATAGTATGCCTGTGGCAGGGCTGAATTCAGTTTGTGAGAACCCATAGGACTCACACTCTCGTTCTTGAAATATATATGTGCTGGGGTACCCAGTGCTTTCTCTAAACCATAGGCACGGACCAACGGTGTGCTACGGTAATACTTATACATATCGCGTACCTCTTCAGGTATCTCAATCCACTGGTCGGTTTGGTTCATTTCCTGACGGCAGCACTCTTCAGGGAAGATTGGATAGAGGTCTTCAGCCTTCAAAGGTTGCTTAGTGGCAGGATGAATGGGAGGCAAAGGTTTGTTCACCATGTCAGCCTGAATGTTGTACCAGTAATGTGGTATTTCCTCTTCTGGGAGGATAAATCTTTTTGGTTTGTTACTCATCGTATGTCAAATTTAAGCGTTAAACAGCTGCAAATGTAATCAATATTTTTAAGTTTGACGCTTTTTGCTCAGTTTTTTTGTTTATAATAATACTTTTGTTTAAGTTTGCTTATTGATAGCATTAGAACGGACCATGAAGTTATCTGACAACAAATATTTGCTTTACCGCCACCGTTGGATATATCCTTATATTAATTATTTGTTGGGAGCCATACGCTTACTGGCAACGGCATGTGCCTTGCTGCTCATTGTGGCGGTGGTATATGAGCATGGCTTTGTGATTTCAAAGGAAGATGTACTGATGTTGGACAAGGTGTATCACGGCATCTGGATAGTCTTCTTGGTAGATATCATCTCACACCTGCTATTGCGCTTTGGGAACATCCGGCAGGAGTTGAACGCCATGTCATGGGTCTTGATAGTGCTCTATCTGGTGACGCTGGTACCTGTCATCTTCCACGAGCCCGAAGAAGGTCCTGTCAGAGAATTTTGGTTACTGATGGGAAGCCGTGGCTATAGAGTGGTTATCTGCATGATACTGGCATTGGTTTCATTATCTCGTGGTTTTACATATATGTTGGGGCGTAAGGTCAACCCGTCGCTCATGCTGGCCATGAGTTTTCTGTTCATCATCCTCATAGGCGCAGGTCTGTTATTGCTTCCCCGATGTACCTACCACGGCATATCATGGGAGGATGCCCTGTTCCTTTCTACCAGTGCCGTGTGTGTGACAGGCATGAGTCCTATTGACATTACGCAGACCTTCACAGAACCTGGAATGTTGGTGCTGATGCTATTATTTCAGATTGGTGGCTTGGGCGTGATGACCTTCACCAGCTTCTTCGCCCTGTTCTTTATGGGTAACACCAGCATCTACAGTCGCATGATGGTGCGCGACATTATGAGTAGTAATTCGCTTAACACGTTGCTCTCCACATTACTGAATATCCTGAGTTTTACGATTATCATTGAAGCGGTAGGGGCCTTTATGGTGTGGACCGACATTCATGGCACTTTGGGCTATGAGCTGGCGGACGAAATCAAGTTTTCTGTGTTTCATGCCATATCTGCATTCTGCAACGCAGGTTTCAGCACTTTGCCCAATGGTTTGGCCGACCCTTTGGTGTTTGACAACCACGCACCGTTCTATCTCTATATTTCACTGCTGATAATCTTGGGAGGCATCGGTTTCCCCATACTTGTCAACTTCAAAGATACCCTGGCATTGCAATTACATAACTTGTGGACGCTGGTGCGCCATCGTCATTGGGAGGGTAAAAAGGTCTATCATAATTACAACCTGAATACCCGCATCGTTCTCATCATGACGGTGGTTCTGCTTATTGTACCTGCTATTTGCTTTGGCGTTTTGGAATGGGATGGAGCTTTTCGGGGACTTTCTACCAGCGACAAGCTCACCCATGCTTTCTTTATGGCTGTTTGTCCACGCTCTGCAGGCTTCTCTTCCGTTGACCCCTTGTCGTGGAGCACCTCGTCGATGATTATTTTTGCCGTGCTGATGTGGATAGGTGGTGGTGCCCAATCTACGGCAGGCGGTATCAAGGTTAACACTTTAGCAGTGATGCTGCTCAACCTGAAGTCGATGTTGCGTGGCAACGAGCGAGTAGAGATTTTTCATCGTGAATTGTCCCACAGTTCTATTCGCCGTTCTAATACAGCGGTGCTATTATCCATAGCAGCCTTGGGGGTGGCGATTTTCATCATGAACTTGTTAGAGCCGGAAATTCCGTTGCGTATGGTGTTCTTTGAATGTCTGGGAGCCCTAAGCACTGATGGTGTCAGTTTGAATGCCACCTCGATGCTGCATACCGAGGGTAAGCTCTTTATGATACCTCTGATGTTTATTGGGCGTCTTGGCATGCTTACCATCATGATGGGATTGGTGAAGCAGAAGAGGGAAGTGAACTATCGCTATCCGACGGGCGAAATAATAATTAATTAATTCACAATTTTCAATTTTCAATTAATTATGAAGTACATTATAATAGGTTTGGGCGATTATGGTTTCGCGCTGGCAGACGAGTTGGCTACGGTAGGTCATGAAGTGATTGGTGTCGATAATAAACCAGCACATGTGGAACCCTTGAAAGATAAGTTGGCAGCTGCCTTTGTGATGGATGCTACCGATGAACAGGCGTTGGCTGCTTTGCCCTTGCGCAATGTAGATGCCGTGATTGTGGCCATTGGCGAGAATTTTGGCGTTTCGGTGCGTGTCACGGCCTTGCTGAAGCATCTGAAGGTAGAGCATATCTTTGCTCGTGCCAACGACGTGTTACATCGCTCAGTAATGCAGGCTTTTAATATAGAGAAGATACTGTCTCCCGAAGCTGATGCTGCCCATGATTTGGTCGAGATCATCGAGTTTGGTTATGATATCGAGACTTTCCATTTAGACAAGGAGCATGCTGTAGTCAAGTTCAGTATTCCCGCCAAGTTGGTCGGTTATTCGGTGCCACAGCTTCGCCTTGCCGAGGAGTTTGGACTCAAGCTCATAGCTACTATCCGAGGCAAGGTGCAGAGGAATACTTTGGGCATCAACTACACCGAACGCAATGTGTTGGTCGATACACCTGACGACTTGGCTTTAGAAGAAGGCGATCAGCTGGTTATCTTCGGTAAGTTTGCCAGTTTCCGCCGTTTCTGGAATGCACTCTAAACAAGGAATGTGTAGATTATTCCTGTTTTACGCTAACATTCATTGCCTTGCAAAGTTTGAGTACAGTGGCAAATGTCAGGTTCTTGCCATTCTCGATACGAGAGATCTGAACCTTCTGCACACACAGGGCGTCTCTCCCGCAGCCATGTTGGGTTGCTAAACAGTAACCTCACACCGTACCACGGCGTGAGGTTACTTAAATTGGTATATCTAACGACTACGAACAGAGGAACCCTCTGTGTATAGGGATTACTTAATCACTACATATCTCTTCGTGCAAGTTGGAGGAGTTCCCTCGGTGGTTGGATTTGCTGCATCCCCTTCAAAGAAGGTTATTCCTGTACCAACGGAAATAGTAGAATTATCATCTACACCAAGTCCATCAGAGCCACTACCATCTTTCGCGCTTCCAGTAGCAGTAATCACAGTGGTACCACCAGATATGGTCAGATCTTTATCGACATTTATTGCTGGCATTTGATCGCCGCCAGTTGCCGTTAATACACCACCGCTGATAGTTGCACTACCTCCGGCTGAGTTACCTTCGCGAACACTGATACCATAACCGCCACCGTTGTCATACGTGCTAGTGCCACCATCAGCTGTAACGATTGCTCCACCAATGATAGTGAGCGTGCCCTGAACATCAATAGCATCGGTACCAGCATTGGTATCATCATCATGACCGCCACTTGCTATCACAGTACCGCCAGAGATCATGATAGAGGCTGTTCCTTCACCATTTCCTTCTTCCACCAAGATGCCTTTATTTTGTGAACCACTGCCTGTACCACTGGCGATAAAGGTACCTCCTGATACAGTCAGTCTGCCAGGAACTCCTGACCCGTAAATTTGTAGAGCAGCACCTATCAGAGGTATGCCTACCCAAAGCCATGCGCACCAGTCTTCATTCCATATCATGAGGGCAGCAAACTCTGCAAGCAGGACTAAAACCGTTGGATAGCCCCAAGCCAGGAAGAGATTCTCGCCTGTCACGTCTTTGTGGCTCATGACTTCGCCACGCATACGTGTGATAATATCCAGTTCCTCTATTGTATTCATAATGAATTATGTTTAATTTTTAAACAATCCGATGTAAATATTTGGTTTGTTTTCTAAACATAAAAGAAACATGTTTACGTTTTAAGATTTGTTAGAAAAGTAACGCCAAATTCTTAAACAACGTTAAACGAGGCGCGGGTGCCGGTACATGTTTCTCTTGGCGATTGGGAACAAGGTTACTATAAGGATGAGTTTGGTGACAATACAGATACGAAGCTGGTTTATCAGATAAAAGATTGATTTTTTAATCAAATTCTAGCTTATTTATGGAGTTTTTTTGAGCATATCAGCATTTGTTCCGATTATTTTTAGTAACTTTGCCTTTAAACAACAGTAATCTATCATGGCAAAGTTAAATCGTATAAGAGTTGTTCTCGCTGAACGTGACCTGAACAATAAGTGGCTGTCCGACAAACTCGGCAAGGATCCTGCTACAGTTTCTAAGTGGGTCACTAATACCACCCAGCCCAGCCTTGAAGCCCTCATTGCAATAGCCAATGCACTTGAAGTGCCAGTACAGGAGTTGGTGAGACAGGAAGAATTCAATCAAGAGAAATTAATTAAATGATAACAAAAGACGAGATACAAGAATTGCTGCATAGCACAGAAACCTATCGTGTGGAGCGAACCACGTCAACAGGTGACATGGATAAGTTCCAGGAGGCTATCTGTGCCTTTGCCAACGATCTGCCAAATTCACGCAAGAATGGCTACTTGATATTTGGCGCATACGACAATGGCACATTGTCAGGGCTGAAGGTCACCGATGACCTGTTGAAGAAGATTGCAGCCATACGCAGCAACGGAAACATCCTGCCTATACCTGTTATGAGCGTTGACCGTTTCCAGTTCCCTGAAGGTGACTTGTTGGTGGCTGAGGTGAGTCCGTCCGACTTACCACCTGTGCGCTATCGTGGACGCACCTTTATTCGTATCGGGCCACGTCGTGACATAGCTACGGAGGCAGAAGAACGCATCCTTGCAGAACGAAGGATGTCATTCATGGCCACCTTCGATACCATGCCCTGTTTGGCTGCCAAACTGAATGATGTCAACACGGACTTGCTGCGCACAAAGTATCTGATACCACTATTAGGTAATGAGTTAGTGGAATCTGACACTCGTCCCATCGAGGAACAGATGGCCGCTGTGGGCATGTATGACACGGAACATCAATGCCCCACATACGCAGCGGTTGTCCTGTTTGGTTACAAGCCGCGCCGTTTTATGCCAGGTCTTTATGTGCAGTATGTGTGTTTCAAGGGTGAGGACGTGACCAGTGAGGTAGAGAACGAAATGCAGTTGGAAGGCAACTATTGCGAACTGTTACCACGCCTGGAATCACTTTTGGAGTTGTCAGTCATCAAGAAGAAACCCGTTTTCGTTTCTATCCTACGCGAGGAGATGGTCAGCAACTACCCCTATCAGGCTATCCGAGAGCTTCTTCTTAACGCCTGTATGCACCGCGACATGCAGAGTAATACGCCACTTCGCTTTTATGAGTTTGCCAGCCATCTGGAGATTCTGAATGCAGGCGGCTTGTATGGCAATGCCCGTCCTGAGAATTTCCCACGCATCAATGATTATCGCAATCCACTTGTTGCCAGTGCCATGAAGACGCTTGGCTATGTAAATATGTTCAGCCGTGGTATCGGTCAGGTGCAGACAGACCTGAAAGAAAACGGAAACAAACCTGCTCAGTTTGATGTGAGCATGCTGACGGCATTTTTGGTGACCGTGGAACAAAAGGATATAGAGCAATTCAAATTTGTTCCTTCTGATGGTGCGCCAATGGTCTCTTCAGGAGACGACGTCACAAGTTTGTCACAAGCTTTGTCACAAGTCTTGTCACAAGTTTGTCCCAAGCTGGATGTGTCGCATTATCCTGACGCAACCGCTATTCTCATAGCTCTGTGTAAAGAACCACAATCATTGAAAGAATTGATGGAAAAGACCAAAGAAAAGAATAGAGGAAGAATAAAGAATAATGTATTGCAGCATTTGTGTGAGTCTGGTCTGGTAGAACCGACAATAAAAGATGTTCCAAACAGTCCGAAACAGAAATATACGCTAACTGATAATGGCAGAGAAAAGCTTCAAACTATATCGTAGCAAGGACGTAGATAGACGTAGGATATGCGTTCGATAGTCTCTCGATAGGGTAAGAAGATGGTAAGAAGTAAACAAGAAAAAACAGCATATAATGGAGAAGAAGGAACCAAACATAACTCCACGTTTCAAGAAAGGCGATGCTTTTGTTGGAATGGCTCCGCACCCTCTTGTTTTTATGGAGGTAAACGAGGTGGAAGGGAATGCAGGAAATAAAGACTTCTGTATTGTGACGTGGTATTCGCTTGACGAAAAGGGAATCAATGCTCAGCGTCGATTCCCTATGGTTGCTGTTGAAGGTGAGTTCTGTAACTTCAAGCCGATCTCTCGAAACCTTCTCAAAGAGGCAAAAAGTTTGATGCACCAATACGATGCAGAAGTCAGACAACTGACGGATAAGAAAAAAGCGAAAGCACTATGCAAGGAATATAATCGCAAGTTGACAGAGATGCTCCCCGATGCCGAAGAAAGACTAGCACTTGCACAGCAAATTGAAAAGGAAATTATCACAAACAAATGGCTCGACTGTGAAGAAGACAATTACTGGGTAGAAGATTCTGAGCAAGGTGACAAGTACATTACTCTTGTCTGTGTAACCTCAGAGTCATACGATGACAAGAATGATAAAACCATTACCGAGCAATCCATCTACCTGCGTGATAACTGTCCGTATGGATGGGGTACACTTGTTAAAAGTGGTGCTAAGTATATGGTGATAGAGAAACCGCAGAAGTAAATCACATTGATAATTAACAGAAAACATTATTAAATCAAGATAGTTATGGCATACAAAGATATTATAAACAACATTTGCAGTAACATCCATACAGGTCTTATTGACTTTGATGAACCTCGTAGCGAAGCTTCAATGCCTACACAGGCATCTTCTGAGTTCATTACCAACAAGCAGCAAGGCGATTGGGCGGAGGATGTTTTATTCAGAGCAATTAATGACAATTCTGAGAATATTGTTGCTGTGAGGTATGGTAAATCTGATGACCTTGTAGCAGGAGATGAAGGATTTGAAAAGTTTTTCAATGACTATCAGGCAGAACTCGATGCCATTGGCAAACGTCCAGACATTCTGCTGTTCAAGAAGGAGGATTTTAATGAATCTCTTG
>Ga0256404_1001053_pt1 | contig 69695 bp, 64 predicted proteins | sample RumenRJG_01DNA_FD_185990 | JGI IMG/M metagenome (GOLD analysis project Ga0256404, IMG submission 185990) | Bovine rumen microbial communities from Lethbridge, Alberta, Canada - RJG_01 | ecosystem: Host-associated > Mammals > Digestive system > Stomach > Rumen | place: Canada: Alberta | collected... | reverse complement strand
TTTTCCAATATGTAAGGTCCGTTGTGAACAGTGAGATAAAGTTCCTTAAGCCTATAAAGCTTGCCTGTGACTTTATTCCGCTGTACGAGTAAAACGACCAGCGGAACGTCCATAGAATAGGATATACTGTGAACACACAAAAGCCGATTATCGGCAGCGCCAGCATCAGATAGCACCAGCGGGCTTCGGTCCGAAGCTCCTGCTTCAGACCTTTGCCGCTTTTAAATGCGTCCTTTGTTTTTTTCTTACTTAACTGCATTTATTATTCCCCTTTATGGTGTAGTGTTCGGAGGAATATTATTTCCTCACGCTTTAAACTTAAAGCTTATTTATTCTTTGCTCTTTCTTTAAGCTGAGGTTTCCAGTTCGGATCTGCAAACTGATTTGTATCATAATCGGGGTGAGATGCAGCATAAGCTTCACGTCCCTTAATCCTGTCTGCCTGTGCTTTTTCAAGCGCTTCATCTATTGTCATTTTACCCGACCATACGTCCTCGAGGAATAATACCTTTATATCTTTAAGACCTGCCATATCGCAGTTCGGACCCCAATGTGTTTCGGTTGTGTCCTTTGTAAGCTCCATAAATTCTTTCCAGCCATTTTTCGGATTATCAAGAGTTACGCCTTCCATAATTTTTGAATCTATCGGTGCGGCTACACAGCCTTTATACAAACCTGCAAGGTATTCGTCCGAAAGGAAGAATTCCACTGCTTTTCTTAATTTCTCTTTCGGAACTTTCGACGCTGCATTTACAAACTGTGAACGTGTATATCCCGCATTCAACTTATAGTCATGCTCTGCGTCAACCATAGGAATATGTGCAACGCCCCAATCGCATTTCGCCGGGAACTGGTCATTCAATACGCCTACGTCAAAGTTAAATCCGTACTTCATACCGATGCCGCCCTCTGCGAACAATGCTCTTGCCGTATCGTTATCTATGCTGTCGCCGCCGGGGTATACGCTGCCGTCGTCTCTCATATCGAGAATAAGCTGCATATACGGTTTCATAAACGCATAATCATATGTATTCTCCGCCGGGTTGTATTCGGGGCGTCCGCCGCTGTAGGTTGTTGCCGGGGTTGAAATGTCGGAACCGAACCAGCCGTCCCACTTCTTTGGATAAATTATTCCGTACTGTTTCTTTGACGCGTCCGTAAGCTTCTTTGCGTCCTCACGCATTTCCTCAATGGTTGTCGGCGGCTTTGCTTCGCCTTTTTCATCAACTATACCTGCCGCTTTGAACATATCTTTATTATATAAAAGACCCTGTACGTTTCCGATTGTTACGGGCACGCAGTAAAGCTTTCCGTTATACAGGTCCTGCGTGTTCTTTAATTTGCCGTCGTACTTCTTCTTCAAATCGTCAATGTCACTGCCGAATATGTCGTCATACGGCATTATGTAGCCTTTGTCGGCAAGCGATGTAATGCTTCCGCCGCCGAATATATCGGGCGCCGTTCCGCTCTGAAGCGCCAGTTCAAGATTTTGCGTAAGGCTGTCGCCGCCCTGGAGCGTGTACTCAATCTCGATACCGTCCTTCTTACCCTGCGTCTGATTGTAGTTGTCAATCAGTTCACGTACAACCTTTTCCGCATGCGAGTCGCCGTTCCAGTATGTAACCTTTGTTACATCTCCGCTCGCCTCCTGCTTTTCACCGCAGCCGGCTAACATTCCCATTCCCATTACTGCGCACAGCGCAAGCGCCGTCAGTTTGATTGTTTTTTTCATTTTTTCTTCCTCCTTAAAAAAATTTACTTATATAATTATATATAATAATTACCTCTTCCCCGTATACAAGCAAAATAGCCGTTTTTTTCATATTAAGTGCCTGTAAATTCAATGTTGTTAAATTTTTTTGTGCAATCGGGTTATTTTTCCTTTTATGTTTTCAGAGTACGTTGTCATATTACACATACCGCCATTAATTTAATTATACCAAATTACAGATAAATTTCTACATCAATTGTGGTGTTATTTTTGCACAATTTTGACTTCTGCGTTCAAAATAATTAAATTTTTCCAAAACGGCAGGCATAAAACGGAATTTTTGCACAAAGAAACCACCCTTTTTTTCGATTGACAACTCTTTCACGGTGTGTTATAATATTCCTATGATAATTATATATGGAGGTCATTTTTTTATGAAACACATTAATACTATTGAAACACGTAATCTTTGCGACAGCGCAAAAAACGGCGGCTGCGGCGAATGTCAGACATCTTGCCAGTCGGCTTGCAAAACAAGCTGCGGTATTGCTAACCAGGCTTGCGAAAACAACGAAAATAAATAACGGGCAATAAGAAAAACTCAGACTGTAGACAAACCGTTTGAGGTTTGTCTGCTTTGTTATTGGGAGTTTGAGGTGCTAATCTCAAGTTCAAATCATTTCTGACGACAGGTGCGTCAGAAATGGCTTAAAATCAGAAGTTTCAGATTTTGACGCTTCAAAATCCAATCAACGGAACTTCCGATTTTTCCATACAGTAGTTTTGAAAAAAGTGATATATCACTTTTTTCGCCTGTCGGCAATACTTTGTCGACAGGCTCAAACTGCCGCCCTTACGGGCGGCAGTTTTATCTTAGTGTCGGATTGGGGTTTAAAATATGATTCATCAATATAAATTCTGCGGCTGTAACATAGTGCTTGATATATGCTCCGGCTCCGTACATATCGTGGACGATATAGCTTATGACATTATCGCCGCATTTGAGTCGGCGGACCGCAGTACCTTAATTGAAAATACCGCTCAAAATTACAAAGACATACCGCAAAGCGAAATTGAGGAATGTTATGATCAGATAGAGCAGTTAAAGCTTGATAAAAAGCTCTTTACGGAGGATACATTCGAGCCGAAGGCGGGAACGCTCAAAGCGAAAACGTCCGGCGTTATAAAGGCGCTGTGTCTGCATATTGCGCACACCTGCAATCTCAACTGCTCCTACTGCTTCGCAAGTCAGGGAAAATATCACGGCGAGCGTGCGATTATGAGCTTTGAGGTGGGAAAGCGTGCGCTTGATTTTCTTGTAGAAAATTCGGGAACACGCCGAAACCTTGAGGTGGATTTTTTCGGCGGCGAACCGCTTATGAATTGGGACGTGGTAAAAGAGCTTGTTAAATATGCACGCAGTATAGAAAAGGAAAAGAACAAGAATTTCCGCTTTACGCTCACCACCAACGGTATGCTTGTCGATGATGACGTTATAGAGTTTGCGAACCGTGAAATGAGCAATGTTGTACTTAGTCTTGACGGGCGAAAGAACGTACACGACCGATACCGTGTCGATTATGCCGGCAACGGCAGTTGGGACGTTATTGTACCGAAATTTCAGAAGTTTGTGGAAATGCGCGGCGGTAAAAATTACTATATGCGCGGAACGTTTACGCACGCAAATCCCGATTTCCTTGAGGATATTAAGACTATGCTTGATCTGGGATTTACGGAGCTCAGTATGGAGCCTGTTGTTGCGGCGGCGGACGACCCGTCCGCACTCACGGAGGAGGACAAGGAAATTGTCTTTAAGCAGTACGAGGAGCTTGCAAAGCTGATGCTCAAGCGTGACCGTGAGGGAAAGCCGTTCACTTTCTATCATTATATGATTGACCTTAAAGGCGGTCCGTGCATATACAAGAGAATTTCGGGCTGCGGCTCGGGAACGGAGTATATGGCGGTTACGCCGTGGGGCGACCTTTACCCGTGCCACCAGTTTGTAGGCGATGAAAAATTCAAGCTCGGTGACATATGGAACGGCGTTGAAAACACCAAAATACAAAACGAGTTCGCCGAATGTAACGTATACGCACGCAGTGAATGCCGTGACTGCTGGGCAAAGCTTTACTGCTCGGGCGGCTGTGCGGCAAACGCTTATCATGCGACAGGCTCAGTTAAAGGGGTATACAAATACGGCTGTGAGCTTTTCAAAAAGCGTATGGAGTGCGCGATAGCCGTTGCGGCGGTGCGTGAAACGGAGAATATGCAATGAGCGCCCCGATATGCGAATTTGTCAAAAAATATGCGCAAAATCACCCCGTAAGACTGCATATGCCGGGGCACAAAGGGAAAGAAATCCTCGGTTTTGAGCCGTTTGATATAACCGAAACCGACGGAGCGGACGAGCTGTTTGCTCCGAGCGGTATAATTGCCGAAAGCGAAGCATATGCAAGCGAAATATTCAATTCGCACACGTTTTATTCAACCGCAGGCTCAACGCTCTGTATTCAGGCTATGCTGTATCTGACGGTACTTTATGCAAAATCAATCGGCAAAAAACCGCTTATCGCCGCAGGCAGGAATGCGCACAAGGCGTTTTTAAACGCCGCCGCACTGCTCGGAGCGGACATAGAATGGATATTTCCAAAAAGCGGCTCGTACCACTGCTGTGATGTTTCGGCGGCTGAAATTGAAGATGTAATTTTAAAGAAAAATCCGACAGCCGTATATATCACCAGTCCCGATTATCTCGGAAATATTGCGGACATAAAAAGCATTGCGGAGGTTTGTCACAAGCACGGCGTACTGCTTTTGACCGACAATGCGCATGGAGCGTATCTTAAATTTTTAAGCGCATCGCTCCACCCTATCAACCTCGGTGCGGATATGTGCTGTGATTCGGCACACAAAACACTCCCCGTTCTTACGGGCGGAGCGTATCTGCATATTGCAAAAACAGCTCCGAAAATGTTTATTGAAAAAGCAAAAACGGCTATGTCGCTGTTCGGTTCGAGCAGTCCGTCATATCTGATATTGCAGTCGCTTGATGCGGCAAACGACTATATGAAAGACTTCAGCTCTGCGCTTAATGAATTTATACCGAAAGTAAACCGTCTGCGTTCCGAAACGGAAAGGCACGGTATTGAAACAATCGGCAACGAACCGCTGAAAATAACACTGAAACCGAAAAGCTTCGGTTACAGTGGAATACAGATTGCGGAAATTTTAAAGGAAAACAATATATATACTGAATTTTACGATTTGGATTTTGTTGTGCTTATGCTAACACCGCAAAACAGCCAAAAGGAGCTTGACAAGCTTTGCGAAGTGCTTTTGAGCATACCGAAGCGTGAGCCGATAAAGGCACTCCCGCCGCAATTACCCGTACCCGAGACGGCTGTACCGCCGAGGCTTGCGGTTTTTTCGGACAGCGAGGTTTTACCCGTCCGTGAATGTATGGGGCGGATATGTGCGGTGTCGGTGATAAGCTGTCCGCCGGCAATACCGATTGCCGTATGTGGCGAACGGATTGACGAAAAGGTTATCGAAAATATGAAATATTACGGCATAGACACCTGTACCGTATGCAAATAAATATTAGCAATCCGCTTTTGCGGATTGCTAATATTTATTTGCGGCAAAGCACAGCGAAAAACCGTATGGATTGATCTTTCATCAATCCATATACCGCCTGTGAATTGTGCCATTGCGGGACGATGAAAGGCATCGTCCCCTACCGTAAATTTACAAACGTGTTCTCCCTTTCGGCAGGAGCAAGCCCCTGCCCTACGGTGTACGGTTTCGCAAAACTGTATGAGGCGATGCCCACATTGCACCGCAATGGCGTGCGTATTCACAAGAGATAAAAAAAGCGAACCCTCGGCGTATTTTTATACGCCGAGGGTTTGTTTTTTTGTCCTGTCATTTTACGCACGGGGGTGCGCTTTTTCATATACGTCCTTTATATGGCTGTTCATAAGGTTTGAATACACCTGTGTTGACGATATATCCGCATGACCCATCATTGCCTGTATGGCACGCAGATCGGCGCCGTTTTCCAACAAATGCGCCGCAAACGAATGTCTTAACGTGTGCGGAGTTATATCCTTTTCAATTCCCGCACTGCTCTGATAATGCTTGATTATCTTCCAGAAACCCTGTCTTGACAGCCGTACTCCGCTGCAATTCACAAACAGTGCCTCCTCCTCGGGCGACTTTATCATAACATTGCGCACATTTGCCATATACGCCGTCAGCGCCTCATACGCCTTGTTTCCCATAGGCACAATGCGCTCCCTGCGTCCTGTATTGCATCTGATAAAACTCATTTGCAGATTTACATCATTCACATTAAGATTTATCAGCTCCGATACACGTATGCCCGTTGCATAAAGCAATTCGAGCATTGCTTTATCACGTATGCCTTTATTGTCCGTACAAACGGGCTGTTCCAATAACAGCTCAACCTCCGCACTCGTCATTATCTGCGGCGGCTTCTTTTCCACGTGCGGAGCCTCAAGATTAGATGTCGGATCCGTCTTTGCATTACCCCTCTGTATCATAAATATGTAAAACGAACGCAGCGACGCAAGCGTTCTCGATACCGTAGACGCCGCACGTCCTTGCTTTTGCAGCGCCAAAAGATATGATAATACCGTAGTTTTTGTTGCTGATGTTAAATCCGTAATGCCCGTATTGTTCAGATATGTAATATACTGCTTTATGTCACGCCCGTAGGACTCCACCGTATTCTCCGATTTGTGGCGCACATTTGCCATAAAGCTGGTATACTCATCGACATATGTCTGCTGCATTACTTCATTTCTCCCTTCAAAATATATCTGTTATATTTCTTCTTTGTTACATTTTTATGTCAACACTATTATTATACCACAAATTTTTAATTTGTATAGTCTTTTTTTTGATTTTTTTCTTCCACTATATGTATCAACTTGCATTTAATCTTATTATTGTATTAATTTAGGCGAGAGCCATTTCATAAATATTGTGGTCAGGTATCCCTCGCAGACTGCGGCTACACAAAATATAGTTAAAATTAAAAACGCAAAAAAAATATACGAAATTATAAATTTTTTTTGCCTTTTTTCGGGATTTAGCGCCAAATCTGTGCTAATTGACGAAAATATAAGGAATGACGGTATCATAACGGCTATCCCGGGCAGCATTGCGGCAGTTACCCAAACGCCTTTTAAGCCGAAAATCTTTATACAGGCGGCGGCGGTAAATCCCATCACAAAGCCTTTTTTCACTATTGCATATGCCGCCAGCAATGCACCGGCACGGAAAAACCCCGATACAAAAACCAAAAGCAGATACACCATATTTCTGCCGAGCGCCTTTTTCATTACCGCCGCTTTATCCATACCGTTCTGCGCACCCGAGATATATGATGTCAGATAGCTTCTGAGTCCTGCGTCCGCATTGGCGTCGGACTTCATAAGATAAACACTGCCCAAAGCTATCCCCGCTGCAAGCACAAACAGCGAAACAACAAGCATTATGTTAATATCACGCTTTAAAATGCAATCGCCCATTTATTACACCCCCTACGCTATTACTATGCTGTGTACAGGCAAAAAAAGAACTTATCGCAGCAATATATAAAAGGAGCTGTGCAAAGCAGTTACACTTTGCACAGCTCTCTCATTAGGAATAAAAGATTATATGCAGTTATTTAATCACACGAACAGTTATAACGCTGTCCATTCCCTCAAGCTTTGAAACAGCATCCGCAGGGATTTCGTGGTCGGTATTGATAATCGAATATGCTACATCGCCCTTCGATTTGTTTATCATACCCGATATATTTACATTGCCGAGCGCCTCGGTATATTTTGCGATTGCGTTCGGGATATTCTTATGCAGTATTGTTATTCTGCCGGCGCCGCTGTCGGGGAGCGAGCAATTCGGGCAATTTACGGAATTGGTGATGTTTCCGTTTTCGAGGTAGTCCTTTAACTCCTCTGCCGCCATAACGGCACAGTTATCCTCCGACTCCTCCGTTGAAGCGCCCAAGTGCGGAATGGCGATAATTCCCTCGCAGTTTACTGTTTCCGCATCGGGGAAGTCAACCACGTATTTGCTTACTTTGCCGCTCTTTAATGCCGCTTTTATGTCAGCCGTATTTACAAGACCGCCTCTTGCAAAGTTCAGAATTTTTACGCCGTCCTTCATCATAGCGATTGTTTCGGCATTTACGGTATTCTTTGTATCGTCTGTCAGCGGAATATGCAGTGTCAGGTAATCAGCCGCCTCATAAACCGCTTTCGGGTCGTTCACGCATTTGATATGTCTTGAAAGCTGTAATGCGCTGTTTACACTGAGATACGGGTCGTATCCGATAACGTCCATACCAAGTGCGTGCGCCGCATTGGCAACAAGTATACCTATTGCGCCCAAGCCTATTACGCCGAGCGTTTTACCCGATATTTCGTTTCCGGCAAAGTTTGACTTGCCCTTTTCAACCTGCTTTGCAACATCGTCGCCCGTAAGTGTATTTGCCCATGCGTTTCCGCCTATAATATCTCTTGACGAAAGCATAAGTCCCGCAATTACAAGCTCCTTAACGGCGTTTGCGTTTGCACCCGGAGTGTTGAACACAACTACTCCCTTTTCGGTGCATTTATCAATCGGAATATTGTTTGTTCCGGCGCCTGCTCTTGCAACCGCTTTAAGCGACTTCGGAAGCTCCATATCATGCATTTTAAAGCTTCGGAGTATTATTCCGTCCGCATCTGCCTTTTCATCGTCCGTAACAGTATAATTTTTGCCGAGCTTATCAAGTCCGCATGCGGCAATTTTATTTAATGTTAAAATATTAAACATTTCGCTTACCTCTTATTATAAATTATTCTTTTCAAATTCAGCCATAAAGTCAACAAGCTTCTGCACGCCCTCAATCGGCATCGCATTGTAGATTGATGCTCTCATACCGCCTACAGTTCTGTGTCCCTTAAGGTTTACAAGGCCTGCCGCTTTTGCCTCTGCAACAAACTTTGCGTCAAGCTCCTCGTTACCCGTAACGAACGGCACGTTCATAAGCGATCTGTCCTCGGGTACAACCGTTCCCTTGAACAGCTTTGAATTGTCGAGGAAATTGTAAAGCAATGCGGCTTTCTTTTCGTTCAGTTTCTGAAGCTCTGCGATACCGCCCTTTGATTTGATCCATTCCATAACAAGCTTAAAGATATAGATTGCGTATGTCGGAGGCGTATTGTAGAGCGATCCATTATCCGCATGGGTTTTATATGTGAGCATTGTCGGAGTTATGTCCATAGGCTCGCCTATAAGGTCCTCACGCGCAATTACGAGAACTACTCCGGAAGGACCGAGGTTCTTTTGCGCGCCTGCAAAGAGCAGACCAAATTTTGAAACGTCTATTACCTCTGACATAGCGTTTGACGATATGTCAGCTATAAGCGTTGCGTCTGTTTTCGGAAGCTCGGTATATCTTGTTCCGTAGATTGTGTTATTGTAGCAGATGTAACAGTAATCCACATCGTCCTTGCTTGAAAATGCGTCTTTATCAGGCTTCGGAATGTATGAGAATGTCTTATCTGCCGATGATGCAACTCTGTTTACCTTTATAAACTTTTCAGCCTCTGCAGCGGCTTTCTTTGCCCACTGACCTGTAATTATGTAATCGGCTGCCTTATGCTTTGTTGCCAGGTTTAACGGTACCATTGCAAACTGCGTCGAACCGCCGCCCTGTAAAAACATTACCTTATAATTATCCGGCACATTCATTAATTCACGCACCAGCTTTTCGGCGTCGTTTATAATCTCCTGAAAATCCTTTGAACGATGGCTCATCTCCATTACGGACATACCGCTTGTGCCGTATTCAAGCATTTCCTCCTGTGCCTTTTTAAGCACTTCCTCCGGAAGCATTGACGGACCTGCCGAAAAATTGTATACTCTCATCTTAAAATCATTTCCTTTCCTGTATTAAAGAGAAAATCCCCCTGTATTTTTCAGTTAATAATTATTATACACCAAAACACCGTATTAAGTCAATAGCTACATAAATTTGATTGTTAGAAATTTAACGTCTTTTTTTGTTGTTTTTACACTATTTTGCATATCACTGCCGATAATACGCCTCAACGGCGTCCGCTATCGACCATGCGATTTTCGCCTGATAGTTTTCGTCGTTGAGCTTTTCCTCCTCCTGCGGATTGGTGATAAATCCGCACTCCACCAATACCGACGGCAACGGCGGATTTTTCATAAGAAACAATTTTTCGTCCGCCGCCTTGACTGCATACGCTTTTGCGCCAGTTGTTTCGCTTATTTTATCCTGTATACTTTTTGCAAGTTCCTCCGTTTCGGGGTAATTTTTCGCAAAAAACACACGCAAGCCGCTCACGTTTTCCTTCGGAAAAGAATTCATATGTATGCTCAAAAACAAATCCGCATTGCTTTCACGCATAATTTTTAAGCGTTTGTTCATATCGGACACTTTCATCTTTCTTATACTGCCCTCGCTGCCGTCCTGCAAGCCGCTGTCGCCCTCACGAGTGTAGAGCACACGTATGCCTTTTCCCTCAAGCACCTCGCCCGTCTTTTGGGCTATGGCAAGGTTTATGTCCTTTTCTATCGTTCCCCGTGCGCCCACCGCACCGCCATCCGGCTCGCCGTGTCCGGCATCGACGAGTACCGTCAGCACGGACGAATTAAAGGCAGGATTTACGGGCGTGTATTTTAATACTGCGCCCGTAAGAAGTCCTGCCGCCGCAAGCATAATTACCGCAATCGTCAGCTTTTTATTAAGCATATCAACATCCCCGTTAAAAATATTATTATTTTTGCAGACAAACCGCTTGAGGTGCTAACCTCAAGTTTAAGCCATTTCAGTGGTTTTGTCGCCGACAAGCTCATTTATTAATATGTTTTCAAGCTGAAAAAAATGTATCAAAACACTTGCAAAGTCCGCATATTTGTGATAAAATTAATGTGTTGTACGCACACATAGCTCAGCTGGATAGAGCATCGGATTCCGATTCCGGAGGCCGCGGGTTCAAATCCTGTTGTGTGCACCAATTATTAAGATCCGAACCCATTACCAGGTGGTAATGGGTTCGGATTTTTAAATTTATCCAGTTATATTACATTTTCTAAGGTATTTATTGGCATATTTTCTGAGTTGGGCTTGCTCGTATCTGCATTTTCGACTATCAAAATCAAAGCATCCTTACTCACCTTAATATTATGCCACGTTCCTTTTGGTATGTTATAAATCTTATTGAGCTCCATTTGAGTTTTTTCAATATTTTCCCCATGCAATAGCACAGCCTTGCCTTGCAGCAGAACAAATATTTCATCAGTTTCTAAATGACGCTCAAGATATGTAATCCTATCAAATCTTTCTGCATAGCGCAAATAAGCAACTCTCCAAGCACCAAAGGTATGTTTGACCTCATAGCCGTCCTTGTAAGGACTATATATATCAATACTCATTTTATTTATCCATTTCTATAATGTCTATACCCTGAGGAGGTATAGTCTTGCCGCATACTTCTGATGCATCATCAGAGTCATTCCACACAGTCATGATACATTTATCTCCATATTGATACTCTGCAACCTTAATATTTGACGGCAGTGAAACAGACGGAATATTAAATGTCCCCTCTTTGAAGAATTTGAAATATGGTTCACGCATTTCTATCATCTTCTTGATGTATTCGGCATATTCAGGCGCAAGCTTTATGGTACCAACTCTGCAACGGTATATTGCAACATCAAATATCAAACCGAAAGTAAAGGCATAATTTAACTCACGTTTCCATCCATCTCTTTCATCATGTGTTCCTCTGTTGGATATGATAGCTTTGGGGAAGGTATATCTGAATATATACGGATACATATCCTCTGAGAAGTGCTGTCCAAAGCCGCAGCCATGTATAAAATCCACCTCTTCTGCAAGTCTGTCTACCGTCACTTCTATTCCGAAATACTCGTTTTCATCCAAAAACTTTTTCATTTCTTTAACGCCGTTCAGTCTTAGTTGCGGAGCCATATCGATTCGTTTTCCGTGACTATGACTGTCGTCAAAGCAAAAGTTAAAGTTAAATCCACCTATCTGATCAAAGAATGTTCCGTTAGAACCAAGCGAAAGATGTCTTTTCTCAATTTCCAACAATTTTTCAGTCCACTGTTTAGTACCGTAACAGCCGGCTGCGAAGGTTTTGTGTCCGTACTTGAGAAATGTTCCGTTATTTGAGAATTTATAAAACTCTCTGTATTCATTCTTTTCCATGTCTTTAACCGTATAATTTTTTCCTTCGGTTTTATAGTAATCAGTGGAAACATCAATCAAGCGTCCGTTTGCATACAATATTACAATGCCGCCCATAGAATTGATTTCCTTGATTGCCTGTTTGAGCATTTCTGCACCACCCAAATCGGGATCGGGCTGATAATTGGGATATCCGTTATCCATTCCTTCTTTCCACCAGGCGAACAGTAAAATCATATTGATGCCATACTCGGCACCATCCTTATATATTTGCACCAAGTCTGAATATTTATGAAATATTTCTCCGTATTGGTGTTTCATAATAATTCTCTGCCATCCGGTAATATGCTTTATGCCCTCTTTTTTTACGGGGTGATGCCATGTTTCATCTGCCCAAGCACGATAAAAATCACAGCCGCATCTCCAGTCACCGTCAAATCCGGCAAGCACAAAATCATCATATACTATTCTTTCGCCGGGATTAACCGCAGGATATGACGAAATAGAGTATATTGTATATATTTCATCAGTACCTCTTGGTTCGGAACCTATTGCAAAGGAACACTGACGCCATACTTTTGAATGCCAACCCATATACAGATATTTATCTCCGCTCTCTACACCTATCCACGGCATTGACATTTCGCCCGGATAAGGGAACATTGCCCATATATTCTTATAATCTGCAGCCATATATTCAGTATGAGCTTTTTTTGCGAAATCGTGTGGATTTGCAATCTTTTGTCCCAATCCTCGGGGAATAACAAGTTCGTCGTTTTCAGAATCCTCATTAACTTTTTCAAACTCAAACAACGGATATTGCAGTTCATTTATACGAGTTTTGCTATTATTATCCATATCTGCCGAAAAATACAATGCTCCATCTTTTTGTAATATTTTAAGTATAAGTTTTATGTTGTGTACACTGCCGTCCTCGGCAATAAGTGACGGATATGTTATAACTGTTTCGTTTTCCGTAATAGCCACATCGGGTGCTTTTTGCTGATGCGAATACACTCCGAGCTCATTGTTCATACCTGTCTTGCAATAATCAAGATGCATTCTCCAAAAATCACCATTTTGGCGAAGTTTTATTAAGAAATCATCTAATAAAAGCTCCGGTTTGTTTTCAAATTTAAAGTTTGCTTTATTCATCATCAAATCCTCCTTTTGTTATTATTATATAGTACCATCCTCTTAAATACAATGGATAAATCAGTATATATTTTGTATTATTTTAACCATTGTGTTGACTTTTGTTTAATATCGTGATAATATAGAATATATATCAGGTTTATTAAAGAGGAGTTTATATGTTATATTCATTAGACATTTCAAATAAAATGTCCTGTTCGATGTTTGGAAGAATGAAACAGACTAACGGTTGGAAACCAAATTATCCTCGTAGTATTGATAAAAATCTTTTTATTTTCGTAATTGACGGAGAAGCAACATTTTGTATAGAAAAAACAGTTTATGAAGTATCGACAGGCGACATATTGATTATCCCTTCAGAAACAATATATATCGCAAAAACCGAGGATTTCTGCGATTATTTCTTTTTTCATTTTTCCGGAAAAATAAATAAAACGGATACAACTCCCGATTTTAGTATAATCAACTATTCATTTAGTTTCAGTTTGCAGGAATTTAAACATAAATATATATATTTTAATTTAAAAACCAGCAATAATGATGTATACAATAGGGTTTATACAGCTATTATAAATTGTATGGAATATCGTTCATATTTTACGCAATCAGGCAAATTACTTCTTGACGCTGAATTTTCAAAGATAATGTTTTTATTGGGGGAAGTTGTTGAAAAGGCACACAATAATATCCCTACTGTAGTTAAAAAAATGATAATATACATTAAAAAGAATCTTACAAAACCATTAAGTTTATCTGATATTAGTAGTCAATGTTCAATATCTGCTCCATACGCATCACTCATATTCAGAAAATATATGAATATGACTGTAACAGAGTATATTAATAGTGAAAAGCTGTACTATGCATGTGAACTTATCCGCAACACAAGTATGAATATAAGTGAAATCGCCGACTATTTAGGATACTGTGATGTATTCTATTTTTCAAAATTATTTAAAAAGAAGTTCGGAAAATCACCATCAAAGTATTATATATAAAAGACAACTATAAATATTATATTATAATATAATTGAAGTGCATATAATTTAGGCTATTGTCGATTATTGAGTGTCTGAAACTCTTGATTTTACGCCATTTTTGCATAAGTCCTGTAAGAACATGCGCACCACATCAGAGCAGGCGGCAATCCGCTTGCTCTGATTTTTTATAAAAAGGAGTTTTTCAAATGATTATAGATTTTCACACGCACTGCTTTCCCGACAAGCTCGCCGAAAGAGCAGTTGCACAGCTTTCGTATGCGGCTGGCGGAATAATAAATTACACCGACGGAACAATTTCGGGACTTAAAAAATCAATGGCGGAGGAGGGCGTAAGCGCCGCTGTTGTGCTTAACATTGCAACGAACGAGCATCAGACGGAAAGCGTAAACAATTTTGCCGCCTCGATAAACGACAACAAAGAAATATTTGCTTTCGGCTCGGTTTTTCCACATTCGGAAAAAGCCTTATATGAGCTTGAGCGGATAAAAGCACTCGGTCTTAAGGGGGTAAAATTCCACCCCGAATATCAGAAATTCTATGTCGATGACGAATTTATGATACCGATTTACAAAAAGATTTCCAAGCTCGGACTTATAACGGTGTTCCACGCCGGCAAAGACTACGGCTTTATGCCGCCGTATCACTGTATGCCGAAAAATATGAAAAATGCGCTTAAATACCTGGACGCTCCCGTTGTTGCCGCACATTGGGGCGGTATGAACTGCGCCGAGGAGGTTTTGGACGAGTTGTGCGGACTTAACGTGTATTTTGACTCCTCGTTCGGGTACGGGCAGATGTCACGCATTGCCGCCGAGAAAATAATCGAAAAGCACGGCACGGACAAGCTTTTGTTCGGCACGGACTCGCCCTGGCACACGCCGTCCGTTGAGATGCGCCTTATCGACACTTTGGGACTTACACCCTCCGAAAAAGACGCTGTATGCTTCGGCAATGCAAAAAAGCTGTTGGGAATATAAACGCCGACAGGCTCAAATGACCTGCCGAGGTACGGCAGGTCATTTGTCATAACAGTGCATAGATTGTATTGCAATTTTTTCAAAACGGTTGTAGAATGGATTTTGAAAGGAGTGTTTTTTATGAATAAAACAGTTTTAATTACGGGAGCAACAAGCGGTTACGGACTTGCCACAGCTAAAAAATTCAAAGCTGACGGCTACACGGTAATAATTGCTTCGAGAAATGCGGAAAAGGTGAAAAACGTGGTTTCGCAGTACGGATTTGACGACGGTTTTGTAATAGATGTTACGGACTACGAAAAGTGGGTTGAACTGAAAAAGTACGTTACGGACAAATACGGACGTATAGACGTGCTTGTAAACAACGCCGGCTGCGGTGTTAAGATTGCTGACACCGTAGAGCAGACGCAGGAAACCATAGACAAAACCATTGCGGTAAACTTAAACAGCGTTATATACGGCTCAAAGCTGTTCGGCGAGGTTATGAAAGAGCAGAAGGACGGAATTATAATCAATATTTCCTCCGTATGCGCACGCCACTGCTGGGCAGGCTGGTCGGTATATGCGTCGGCAAAGGCAGGCGTTCTGAACTTTACAAAAGGTCTTTACGTTGAATTACAGCCGTACGGTGTACGTGCAACGTGCATTATCCCGGCATCGGCAAGCACGGGATTTCAGAAAAACGCCGGCATCGACGAGGTTGTGCAGTCGCTTTCAGCAGAGGACATCGCAAACGCCGTATTCTATGCGGCTAATCAGCCAAAGGGCGTAGTAGTTGAGGAAATGACCGTATGGGGAACGGCACAGGAGGTTCAGCCGCTGTAATGAATAATATAAACAGCTTTAACGAGGTTATCGAGTACATCGAAAAAAACCTTACAGAAAATCTTGATATAGCCGTTATGGCAAAAAAGGCGAGAATGTCGGTATATGAATTCAGGCGCATTTTTTCCTTTGCGGCAGGTATCCCCATAAGCGAATATATAAGAAAGCGCCGTCTTTCGGCTGCCGCCTCGGAGCTTATCGCAAAAGAAAGCTCTGTTACGGACATTGCCGCAAAATACGGCTATGACAATGTGTCGTCGTTTTCCAGAGCGTTTAAGGAATTTCAAGGATTTTCGCCCAATGAAATCTCAAAAAATTCCGTTAATATGTTCACCAAAATAGGGTTCGAGTTCGGCATACACGGCGGTGCGGACATTGCGTACAGGATTATTTCTGAGCCTGATTTTTATATATGCGGTATGACGGGCAATTCCGGCATTAACGATACGGAATGCTGTGAAAACGTATGGGAGAGCTTTTACGAAACCGATATTCCCAATACGTGCGGCGATGAGATTTATGCCGCATACGTAAACGGCGACAACTCGGTAAAATGCACCATAGGCAAGCGGTGTGCCGAAAATGCGGAAAACTCGCTGTACATTCCGCAGTCCGACTGGGTATGCTTTACAATGCACGGCTCGGAGGACGCAGAAGTAAACAAATTTTACAACGATATAATTTTTAACTGGTTTGATTCAAGCACATACACAAGAAATTACGATATACCGAATATCGAGGTATTTCCTGCCGATATGGAGGACGACGGCTTTGAATGGGAGATACGGATACCGGTACAATAAGCCGATTTCGGCAGACTGGAGAGAAAAATGGAATTATTTATTGAGGCGGAAAGCTTTGCGCAAAAAGGCGGCTGGGTTGTCGATCAGCAGTCTATGGAGAGTATACATTCTTCATATATTATGGCTCACGGCATAGGCACTCCCGTGGAGGACGCCGTTACGGAGATAAACGCCGAGGACGGTGAATATAATGTATGGGCGCTCACACGCGACTGGACAGCCGTATGGGGCGTTAAAGATTCGGCAGGCAAATTTGAGCTTATAATTGACGGAAAAAGCACGGGAGAAACGCTCGGCACGAACGGTGCAAAATGGGCGTGGCAGTTTGCCGGAAAGGTGAAGCTTGAGAGCGGAAAGCATGAACTGCGCCTACACGACCTTACAGGTTTTGACGGAAGATGCGACGCATTGTATTTTACAACCTCCTCCGACAAGCCGTCGGACAGCATAGCGGATATTGATAAAATGCGCCAAAGGCTTAACTGGAAAGAAGTGCGCCGATGCGATAAGGAATACGATTTAATCGTTGCAGGCGGCGGTGCTGCCGGTATATGCACAGCGCTTTCGGCTTTGCGGAGCGGTGCAAAGGTACTTTTGATACAGGACAGAGGTGTTCTGGGCGGCTGTAACAGCTCCGAAATACGTGTATGTATGGGCGGAATGACAAATCTTGACCCGTACCCCAACCTCGGAAATGTAGTTAAGGAAATTGCGCCGGTTATGGGCGACCCGTCCATTTTCAAAGGCGAATATTACGAGGACAACCGAAAGCTGTTTGCTTTTGAGGCAAGTCAAGGCGATTACGATATTGCGCTTAACGAATGTGTGACCGAAATAGAAAAAGACGGGAACAAAATAACTGCGGTTATAACGACTCACACGCTTACGGGTATGAAAAAGCGGTATACCGCAAAGCTGTTTTCCGACTGCACGGGTGACGCCGTAATATCACGTCTTGCCGGTGCGGAGCTTATGTACGGACGTGAGGCGGAAAGCGAATTTAATGAATCGCTCGCTCCGAAAAAACATGAAAATCTCGTTATGGGACATTCTATCCGCTGGTACACCGAAAAATCCGACAATTCCGATTTCCCCGACATAGACTGGGGAATGAAATTCAGCGATGAAACGTGTCTTAACGTTTTTAACGGCGACTGGGAGCAGGAAACGGGATTTCGGCGTGATATGGTGAAAGAAATAGAGTACATACGTGACTTCGGGCTGCGTGCAATATACTCAAACTGGTCATATCAGAAAAACCACTACCGTGACAAAGAAAAATTCAAGGATTACAAGCTTGTATGGACATCGGCTCTCGGCGGAAAGCGTGAAAGCTACAGAGTAAAGGGCGATTATATAATAACGCAGAACGACCTTGAGGAACACATTCCGCATGAGGACGCAACCGCCTGCATTACCTGGAGCATAGATATGCATTTCCCCGAGTGCGACAATGACGCCGCATTTGACGAGCCGTTCCGTTCCTGTGCATATCACAGAGGAATCGGAACTCCCTACCCCGTTCCTTACAGATGTCTGTATTCAAAGGATATAGATAATTTATTCCTGGGCGGAAGAATAATCAGCGCAAGCCATGTGGCATTTTCCGCAGTGCGTGTTATGCGTACACTCGGACAGCTCGGCGAGGCTGTCGGTCTTGCGGCGGGAATATGCTCCGAAAAAGGCTGTATGCCGCGTGATATATACGAAAAATATCTTAATGAGTTTAAAGAAGCGCTCAAAAAGGGTGTGGAAATTCCATCGGCATTCAACGGCGGTATCGGCTATGAGGAGGCATATCATTTCAAGGATATAGGCTGGATAAGATTTAATCCTTATTCGCACGACAGCACAAACATAGAAAAGCTTAAAAGATGTATGAAGATACTGAATTTAAGCCACAAAAATCCCATACCTGATGAACTTAAAGACTAAAAAATACAAACCCGAACCGTACGGTGCACCCGTAAGGTTCGGGTTTTCTTATGAAAATCGGTTTCACTGTCATTTTATATTTCTCAAAGCCAAAGCGCGCGGGTATGCTTTGCCGAAAATTCCACACAAAAAGAAGTGCCGTATTTACGGCACTTCTTTTGATTTTTATTTAGCTGTTAGCGTCAGCCCACGTCTTTTCGAGAGCTGCCCAGTCACGGTCTGCCAACGGTGTTGACCACTTCTCATACTCGCTGTTTTCTATTCTCTCATAGTTATGCGAGTTGGTTGCTTCCTGAACTGCGGTGTAATACCATGCGCCCGGCTGGTTATCCGGCCACTTATTCATTTCGGCATACATACCGCTTTCTTCTACGTGTCTTATAAGAACGTTATTTATAAGCGTCATAGCCTCTGCACGTGTGATATTATCGGCAGGTCTGTACTTCTTGTTTCCGTCACCCTGAACCCAGCCTTTGTATGAAGCTCTGTTGATATATTCTCTTGCCCAGCTGTTGCTGATGTCATCGAACAAGTCATAGCCTTCATAGATGCCGTCTGTCAGTCTTGAAACTATAGCGGCAAACTCGGCTCTTGTGATAGGTGCGTTCGGCTTAAATGTGCCGTCCTCATATCCTGTGAGTACCTTTGCGTTTGACAATGTCGAAATCGCATTGTTATACCAATCGCCCTCGGCTACATCTGAATATGCGTTTGTCTTTGACCAGTACTTCGTTCTTGTATCGTCTGTGAACAATCTGAAGAAGATTGTTGCAACCTCTGCACGTGAAATGTCAGCCATAGGTCTTACATTTCCCTCATCGTCGCCGATGATGTATGCATAGTGATTTTCCTTATCAAGCTCTGCATCGCTTTCAGGATCCTGCGGTTTAACCGTGCTTACGGGCACAGGTGTTTTTGAAGGACGTGTAACGGTGCTTCCGCCACCGCCGCCGCCATCGCCTCCGGGATTTTCATCAATATAAAGTCTTACCGACTCATATATTCCGTCTGCGTCATCTCTGTTTGCATCGTCGGGGTGTCCTGCGGTTATCTGAACCGCTTTATAATTGATAGTTGAAATCGGCTCTTGTGCAACACCTGTTACGGCTTCGTAATCGCCTATCTTTGTAGAACCCGTCATGCTACCCGTTACCTTATGTGTAGCAAGACCCTTTACCTTTGCGCCCTCGCATGTGAATACAAGGTTCTGCAAATACTTGAAGTTTCCGTCATCATACAGTTCCGAACCTTTTACATAATCTCTCGGAGCGGTTTCGTCCGGACCCTTTACGGCGATTTCAATCTTCAGCCCCGTAGACGTAGCCGTTCTTGAAACCTCTTTGAATATCTGTTTTGCCTCGTCGTTAAATCCGTCCATGTTGCTGCCGTTTTTAACACTGTCGGGGATTGTTATCGTATCCGGGAATGTAACTTCTACAGTAAACGTACCCGTTACCGGAACTTCGTTTAACTGTGTAAGCAATGTATCCGCAAACGCCGTTGCGGCTGCCTCCGACTCACCGCCGGCAATCTTTGCTTCCTTTGCGATATTTATAAGTGCCTTTGCGCTTGCCCAGTAAGTATTGAACTCGTCCTGAACCGTTTTCATATAAAGCGTTGCTCTGTATGAAATATCCACAGACACATTCTGATGCAGAACCGATCTTACTATCGGACCATCTGCGAAGTCGCCGGTTGTTCCCGCTCTGAGTTCAATGTCGGCAGGCACATCGACAGACACGGTTTTATAATCAGCGCCATAATTCGGAAGTGCCGTAATAAGAGTTTCAAGTTCTGTCGGTGCCGCAAAAACCTGCGATGCGCATGACAGCGCCATTGCCGCAGCGGCACATAAAGATATAATTCTTTTTCTCATAGTCATATTCCTTTCTGAATTAATATATATGTATTATTAATTACAATTATATAATGTTTACTATTAATTGTCAAGCAAAAACGCATAATTTATTTCATTTTTTAAAAAGCCGTTCAAATAGCGGTTTCGGGCTGAATGACGCCGTTACAATCTCTCCGCCGTCCAGCACCGCCTGTGCGTTTTTATTGAAATAATCCACACATTCTCTGCCGAAATATTTTTCTATAACCGCAACCGCACCGCTCATATTGGGTTTTCTGTGACCCATATTGTGCATATCCGTTCCGATTATGTGTGCCTTTCCCGATTCCATAAGCTTAAAGGTGTGTCTTCTTATGGTTTTATCGGTAAATGCGTCGGCATTTATCTGATAAAAAACACCCAGTTCGTGCAGTTCCTCAAGGAGCGACTCTTTCTGTCCCAAATATCGGTTTATATGCGCCATAATCGGCTTAAATCCACGCACCGTCAGCTTATACACCGCCTCTATCATCCAGTCCTTCCAATCGGACATCGGCATTTCTATCAATATGTATTTTGTATTGTTAATGCAGACGTTTTCTATCTCATCATATTCGGAAACATCTGTAAGCATATTCAGTTCGGCGCCCGTAAATATTTCGGGATACGTATTTTTGCTCTTTTCCATATCCTCACGAAGCTTTGAAAAAGCTTCGTTTCTTTCCGTGATGAATTTAAGAACGTCCTCTCTCCGTCTCGGATAGCAATGCGATGTGGAAATCACTTTCCGCACTCCCTGCCCGTAGCTTAAAGAAAGCATTGCAAGCGCCGTTTCCATATCTTTTGCGCCGTCGTCAAAATTCGGCAGTATATGTGAATGACAGTCAATCATACGGCATCACCTTTTCCTTTTCAATAATCTCCTCACTGCGGCAAAAACCGCACCTCCGACCGCTCCTCCGCAGGTATCAAGCAAAACGTCACGAAACATTGCGCCGCGTCCGCTTACAAACAGCTGATGAATTTCGTCCGAGGACGCATACACAAAGCACAGCGTAATACAACACAGCCATATTCTCAATGCGGACATTTTCTCCCTTGCCGACAAAAACATTGCCGACGCCGAAATTCCGAGCAGAAAATAGATTGAAAAATGTGCGCATTTGCGGATAAAATTATGCAGATTAAGCACCGCTTCTTCTTTCCCCGCAGGCGGCAGATTTTTTGTCATCGGCAGAACGTCCACTATTTTTGCGGTAAGTCCGCGGCTCACCTGCGACGACTGCTCCGCATTCTGTGCGGAGAAAGCAAATATTGCAGCCATAATAAGGAACGTTGTCACGAACGGAATTATTCTTATTATAATATTTTTTCTCATTCGGAGCCTCCGACAAGTCCCCTTGACTTTAATATTTTATATATATACGATTTTGTTCTCGTTCCGAAGTCGGGAAAGAACAAAATCGCTTTTCTGCGTTTTAAGCTTTTGCACCAGAAACGGCAGTATTTTTTGTAGCGTTCGTCATCAACCGAAATATATTTTTCGTCACGGTAGAAGCCTTTTACCACCGCAATTATCTGATCGTCCTTTATTCCCGGTTCGGGGTTTACCTGATGATCGCCGCACATGGTGTAGCTGTCGGGATAAACCTCAATCACCCGATGCATAATAAGCGAGCCGTCACTGCGTCTGTACACGGGCAAATCGTATTTTTCAAGCCTGCCCTTCGGTTTTTCTATAAGAACCGTATCACGCCTGTATCGGAGCATCGGCCACATACTCACCCCCACGGGAGTTATCACCATCTGACCGTGTTCTTTTATATACTCCTCAATATTATCATTCATCTACAAGCCCTGCTTCCCGTGCGGTTTTTAAAAATCCGTCTATTCCCGCCCGTGCGGTCTGCTCATCGGTGTCATATTCCGAAAGCATTTTCTTTAAAAGAGTATCGTAATCCGTTCCCTTTGACAGCTCCTCCCACAAAAATGCGCCTGTTTCGTTAAGGGTTATCATTCCGTTAAAGTCCTCCGATGCCTTTCCCACTGCCACAACCACGTTCATTCCGCCGACTTTTCTGAGCATAAATCCCTTTTTGGTTTTCATTTATTATTCTCCTTTCATTCCGTTGTACGATACCTCGCACGCCTCCTCGTCCGTGTTACAGCGAAGCCTGTACACACTCTCGCTTGAAATAAGCGTGCCGAGTATTTTTAAAAGCGTATCCATTCTGCCCGCTTCCACCGAACGCACCGTCTGATCCAATATCCGAAACATTGCCTCCTCAGGCGGTATTTTTTCTATAGAATTTGTTTCGCTGCGTTCGAGAACGCATATACCCCCCAGCGGAACGCAGGCGTTCACGTTAAGATTTGTTTTCCCCAAAACGGAGTTCCGTAAACGTAAAATTTCCCGTTTATAAGGCGTATTGCCGGTTTATCGTCATTGATTATGTATGCGTCGTCAAAATGTTTTACCCAAAGCTGTGTATGCGTGGATTTGCCCGTTCCGCTCGGTGCGGAAAACAAATACGCCCTTCCGTTATGCACAACAGCCGACGAGTGAAGCATAAATCCGCCGAATTCAATAAGATATTCGTAAAATTCCGTTGCCAAAAGCATATATTCACTGCTTTCGTCATTCGGCAGACTGTGTATTTCCTTTAGTTTATCCATTATTTTTTTGTCGGTTCGTAATATAAGATCCGGCTTTACAGGCTCGGTAACTCTGTACGCCATACTCTGCTCTGCCGTTCTCGGATACTGCGGATCCATTTCCACATATATACCTGCTATTTTATAAATCATACTGCCTCCGAACATAATTTTTTCATTCTTCTGCTTATTATATATTATACAATATACGGCAAGGTTTTTCAACAACTATTTCAAATTTTAAGCTTTTTTTCTTTTTATTATAGACAAATTGCGTTAAATTGTGTATAATTAAATTAATTTAACAATCAGAAAGGATAGTTTTACTTATGAAATTCAAAAAATTTATTGCAGCGGCTGCGGCAATTGCAGTTATGTCTGCACAGGCAGCGGCATTTGCCGATTTTACGGATATGCCGGACGGTGAAATGGGAACGGCGCTTGCAAACGCTGTGGAACACGGACTTATCAACGGCTATGATGAAAACACAATAGCGCCTAACGACCTTATAACACGTGCGCAGATGGCGGCGATTATTACAAGAGCATTCGGCGCAAAAGATCAGGCGGAAACGGCGTTCAAGGACGTTGCCGACAATGCGTGGTACAAGGAGGACGTTGCAAAAGCGGTAGCTATGAGCGCTTTTGAGGGTGATGAGAACGGTAATTTCAATCCCGACAACAACATCACTTTCCAGGAAACATACACCGTTTTGTCAAGAGTATTTTACCTTGCTCCGCTGGTAACGAATTTCAGTGACGGCACGCAGAAAATAATGGGCGGAGTAAGCAAAGCGGACATAGAGAGCTTCACCGACAAGGATAAGGTTGCCGACTGGGCGCTTCTTTATGCGGAAAGTATTGTTAAAAACGGCGGCTGGAACGGCATTGACAATCAATTAAAACCGCTTGACAACATTACAAGAGGCGAATTTGCGCTCGTAATGGACAAGATTGTGAAGAATTACGTTGACGAACCCGGTACTTACGACAATCTCCCCGACGGACTTACAATGGTACGTTCCGGCGGAGTAACGATAAAAAATCTCAAAACCGACAGAAACCTCATCATCAGCTACGGCGTTGACAAAACAGGCTGTACGGTTATGGAGTCGGAGGTTTCGGGCGCAGCCGTAATACTCGGCGGCGCGGACGTTGTTGAAGAAAAATCCGAGTCGGGAGTTATCACAAAGAAAAAGGGTACTAACTTCTATGTTTCGTTCGGCGGCAAGTTCTATGACGTAAGAGTTATGGCTCCGTATATAAATGCGGACTTTACAAAGCTTCAGGTTTCGCCCGGCGAATACCCGAACTATTATATATGCAAAGACTCCACCGCAGCGCTTCCCAGCGTTGAGGCACAATAATGCGATATACCTCCGAAAGCGGTTTGCTTTCGGAGATTTTTTATAGTGAGTATTTTTTGTGTCTCTTCCATCAATACCATAATTCTTAATTATTACTACCTTATGAGTATCATCCCAATCAACCTCTGCCCCTAATGCCTCTGCTAAAAATCTAACAGGAACATAGGTTCTGTCGTTAATTAGTGTAGGTTCATCTCCCTTAAAATCTATTTCTTCATTGTTTACCGATAATTTTATTTGTGCGCTTACTGTTATAGAAAATAATGTTATTAATAAATACATATAAAGAAAAATCGAACCAAAAAAATTTTGGTTCGAAATTAGATGGCAGAGAAGTTTAAACTTTTCTCAATATCCCAATCATTCAAATACACAAAATACACGATTTAGTTTGATTGCAATTATTCCTTATATGGAACTTTAAAATACTCCAAATACTTTTTGAACTTATCCTGTGCCGACAGGCAAGTATCGGTTAGATACCCTTTTTCGTTATTCCATTCGGACAGACCTCTGTAGTAGAACATTTTAAGGCTATCATCAATAATAAACGGTACAATATTATTTTTCAGGCATTCCTTGAACATTATAAGTCTGCCGACTCTGCCGTTGCCGTCCTGAAACGGATGTATTGTTTCAAAACGATAATGAAAGTCTATGATTTCTTCAAGCGTATGCTTATCTTTCTGATTATAGGCTTTTAAAAGTTCTTTAATCTTATCTGCGGTATCTTCGGGTTTTGCGGTTTCCTTGCCCCCGACTTCATTGGGGAGTTTTTTATACTCGCCTACATTAAACCAATCTTTTCTCGAAGCGGATGTCCCTGATTTTAAAGTACTATGCAACTGTTTTATAAACTTTTCCGTAAGTTTGTACTTTGCATTATCAATTATCATATCAATGCATTTAAAATGATTTGCTGTTTCAATAATGTCATCAACATTAAGTGCATCATTTTCCGCTCCGATTGTATTGGTTTCAAAAATATATCTCGTTTGGTCGTGGGTTAATTTGCTTCCCTCGATATGATTTGAATTATATGTTAATTCAATTTGTATTTTATGATATATTCCGCCGGAGACAGAAGATTTTTTTTCCGCTTTTAATCTTTCAAGCAAATCACACATAATATCACCCGCCCAATAATACAATATATAAATAAAATCGGCAAAATTCATAAGAATTTTGCCGATTTTGGCGGAGAAGGAGAGATTTGAACTCTCGCGCCGGTTACCCGACCTACACCCTTAGCAGGGGCGCCTCTTCGGCCTCTTGAGTACTTCTCCGTAAGGATTTGCACACATTCCGAATAACCGCTGCCTTCTAATCCGCAATTATCTTTTATGTCTGCAGTACAATATTTAATTAAAATGGAGGAGAGAGCGGGATTCGAACCCGCGGACGGCGGAACCGTCACCGGTTTTCAAGACCGGCTCTTTCAACCACTCAGACATCTCTCCGTATCGCAGTCGACTTGTATATTATAACAAAACCGTTTCTGTTTGTCAATACTTTTTTTAACTTTTTATTGTTTAACATAAAAAATATGCACACCGAAAGCTAAAAACTTTCAGTGTGCATATTTGCTCCATTTAACCTACGGGTATAAAAAGCCTCATACCGCGCTGCAATTTATCGTCCTCAAGATTATTGAACTTAATTATTTCCTGCTGCGGAACACGATACCGCTTTGCCGTTTCCCAGAGAGTGTCTCCGTCCTGTACAAAATATATCACCATTCCGCGCATCTTTTCGGCTTCGCTTTCCGTTACCTCGTCTATTACCTCCGTTTCGCTGACAGACGCAAGCTCCGCATTTATCGCCAGTATGCACCTTAACTCCAGCTCGCCTGCGGCATTGAGATTATATCCCGTATGCTTTACCTCCGCCTTGACCCTCGGCTCGCCCGTATTTGTGCAGTCGATTGTATTTGAAAACGGTATGCTCTTTTTCAGGCTGTAGACGGGATTTTCCGAGCTGTCCGACAGGTACAGCACGTATGTTTCAACACTGCCCTCGCACACAAGCTTTCCGTTCTGCATCTCCGCTCTTGAAATTTCAGGGCGTGCTATAACGTTGTAAACGCCCGCAACCTCCGGCACATCATCGGGAAATTCTATAATCTCGCGCAGGGTAAGCTGTGTACTAGGTCTTTCCGTTATTTCCTCTATTTTAAGAGTATGCTTTGTTATTTCCGTTTTCATATACGGCTCGTAGCAGTCGCTCAAAATCTCGATTTCCGTACTGTCAGTCGCTTTTATGTTTGCCGAAACGTCGGCGTTTATCTCTATTATACGCCTGTCACCGTCGCTGTCCTCCGACACCGTACTTGTTACCTCGGAAACGTAAAAATCTATATCGCATACGGTGTTTTCATATGCGCTGTCGCAGTCAAACACCTCGGTAAACGGAATTTCCGCCTCGGTAAACTCTATATTGCACTTGTCGTCCGTATACAGCACGCAAATGCAGGCAGTACCTTTTACGATTATCTTTCCCGTAACGGTTTTGTATTCCGTATCGGAAATTCTGACGTCTGTTTTGAGGATTTCGTTTATTGAGCTTTGACCGCTCGGTATTTCTATTTTCTCACGCACGGAAAAATCCTTTCGGCACATATCGGTCACGTCCGAAACACGCAGTGTTTTTGTCACAACCTCCGCACTTTCGCTTTCCGTGCCTCCGGCTATTTCCGTTCTTCTGATGTCCGCCACCTCATAATCTATTCCCACAATGGCTTTTATCCTTAACTTTCTCGAATTAAGAGCCGAGAACTCCAGTCTGTCCACGTTTGACGCCGCCGATACCGACATACCCGACTCTATTCTGTTATTTTCGACCTTCTGCGAGAAATCAAACGAGGCGTTCATACTGCGTATTTTTTCATTTTCGCAGTCGGGGACGTACAGCACCGTCACGCAAATCCGTCCCGATATATTTAATTTGCCGTCGGACACGGCTGTTTCGGATATGTAGGACACTGCGTCCACCTGCAAAATTTTAAGCATATCGGGCTTTATGTCGGGAACAAACACATCTCCGTCCGACATAACCTGTGTTTTTCCGCTGCACACGCTCTCGCTGATGCTGACCGTTTCTTTTATTAACTCCATTTATTATCATTCCTTTCTGTAAGCGCAAATAAATCTTTATCCGCAATAAAAAAAAGATTTCATACCTAATGATATGAAATCTTTCAGCGTTATATGATTATTTGTTTACGATTTTTTTCCACGTTTCGTATGCCTTATCCCATTCCTCGCTGTCGGCGGGAGTATATTCCGCAATATCGAAACTGCGGCGGACTATCTCTCTGCCCTCCTGAAGGTTCTTCACCGCTCCCGACGCAATAGCCTGAACGATAACGTTACCGATGCTTGTTGCCTCGACGGGGCCTGCGCTTACGGTGCGCTTTGTGGCATTTGCGGAGAATTGGCATATCATTTTATCCTTTATTCCTCCGCCGACAATGTTTATAACATTATATGTATTGCCGGTAACCTCCTCCATACCTTCAACGGTACTGCGGTACTTGAACGCAAGGCTTTCCGCAATACAGCGTATTACCTCACCTTTTGTTTCGGGCACTTTCTGACCTGTTTTGCGGCAGTATTCCCTTATTCTTTCGGGCATATTGCCGGGCGTCTGGAATTCCTCATAATCGGGATCGATAAAGCTTGCGAACGGCTCGGAGCTTCTTGCCGCCTGTTCGAGGTCGTTAAAGCTTAACACTGCGCCTTCACGCTCCCACTGGCGTTTTGACTCCTGTATAAGCCACATACCCATGATGTTTTTGAGGAAACGTATCGTCTTGTCCACGCCGCCCTCGTTTGTGAAATTATGCTTGAGCGCCTTATCGCTTATATTCGGCTTATCAAGCTCTACACCCATAAGCGACCATGTTCCCGATGAAATATATATGAAATCCTTTGTATCTGTAACGGGCACTGACGCAACCGCCGAGCCTGTATCGTGCGATGCAACCGCAACAACGGGAACTTCATCTATTCCCAATTCTTCAGCCAATTCTTTTTTCACCTTGCCGACAATCTCGCCGGGGTAAATGACATCTGTAAGCATATCGGTCGGGATATTCATCTTTTTAAGCATATCATACGCCCATTCGTGCTTTTCACTGTCGAACATCTGCGAGGTGGAGGCAACGGTGTACTCCGTTTTCTTTTCGCCCGTGAGAAAATAATTGAAAAGGTCGGGCATAAACAGGAGCGTGTCCGCATTTTTAAGCGCCGAATCTCCCGAGCGTGACGCCGAAAGCAGCTGATAAACCGTATTGAACCAATTGAACGCAATTCCCGTATTTTTGAAGATTTCCTCCTTGGGAACAATCTTAAACGCCTCGTCATACATACCCTCGGTGCGCTTGTCACGGTAATGGTACGGATTTTCCAGAAGCTTTCCGTTCTTGTCGAGAAGTCCGTAATCAACACCCCAGGTGTCTATTCCTATGCTGTCAATATCACGGTCGCCCGAATTTACGCACTTTAAAATACCCTGCTTGATTTCAAAGAACAATCTCAACACGTCCCAGTACAGATTACCGTTTATATTAACGGGATCGTTTGAAAAACGGTGCTTTTCCTCCAGTGTAATTTTCTCTCCGTCAAATTTAGCGAGCATGGCACGTCCCGACGATGCTCCGAAATCAAATGCTAAATACTTGTATACTTTTTTCATAAATTTATTCCTTTCCGTGCAAAGCACAATTTTTAATTAAACATACTGGCATTCCTTGTGAACGGATTGCCTATATTTATACTGCCGAATTTATCGGCTTTTTTCCCATCCAAGAGAAACTGAACACGGCGTACATTCGCAAGCTCCGTCAGTGACGCAACTATCGAATAAATAACCGTTTTTTCCTTATCCTCGTTCCCCGAATTTTTCTCGGTGAAGTCGGACTTGAAATTCACAAAGCAAATATCATTGTAAACATCGACCGAAAGGAGTGTTGTGTCCTTATTGAGCGCATTGTTCAGAGCGCCGTCCTGCGTGCCGTTGATAAGCTCGTTTATTATATACTGCTCCACGGGCTGCTGGTCGATAATTTTAACAATTCTGTCCTCTTTCCTAAGCTTGTTCGTTTCCTTTTCGGGGAAATACAAGGCTATATTCTTCATTTCGCTTGTGTAGGTATCTGTAGGCAGGTTGATGTCCGCAGATGTGAGATATTCCATTGCCGTACCGTCGGCGTTTTTAAGCTCCTCACCGTCAACCGTTACTTTAACGCCGTAAACATTGTTTACGGAGCTTAAAGTCTTTACCACCGCATATGTGCTTAAAGCGTCCCTTGTGCTGTCGCCCGTAAGATACGATGGCGAAAAATCAACGCAGACGTTGCCGCCGTTTTCCATTGTAAGGCTGTTGAGTGTAACATTTTTGCTCATAATGCGTTTGTTGCCCGACGCTTTGGGACCTTTTACAAGCTCCAGTACGATATTTTCCAAAATATCCGCCGAGCTTTTGTATTTCACCGCACGCCTTTCCGAAACAAGCGTTGTTTCGGCGTCGTTTAAGAAATACAGCTCGCACTGCATTTTACGGCTGTCACGGTCTGTGCGCACAAAAATCATAACTGATGCAAACACCGCTATGGCAAGCACCGCCGCCGCAATGATTATCCATTTCTTTTTCATACGGTACTCTCACCTCCGTTATCGAGCGGAAGAATAATGGTGAATACGCTGCCGCCGTCCTCGCCGTCGGAAACGGTTATACTTCCGCCGTGCAGAACAACAGCCTCCTTTGCAATCGAGAGTCCGAGTCCCGTTCCGCCCGTTTCCCTCGCACGCGAATCGTCAAGACGGTAAAAACGCTCAAATATCCTGTCACGTGCCTCCTCCGGAATACCGGGTCCGCTGTCGGTTATTTTTATAAGCACCCACTCGTCCTTTTCCGATACGTCTACCGTAACCATACTGTCGGGCGGTGAGTATTTTACCGCATTGTCAAGCACATTGTAGACCGCCTCGTACAGCCTGTCATAATCCATAAGCACAGGCGCAAACAAGTCCTCGTGATAGTCTGTATTTATTGTAATATTCCGCTCTGCCGCAATGGGCGAAAGCTTTTTGACAATATGCCCCGTAAGCAGACGGATATCGCTCTTTTCCATTTTTACCGAGCCGCCTCCTGCGTCAAGCTTTGTAAGCACCAACAGTCTTTCAACAATTCTCGTGAGCCTGTCCACCTCGTCGGACATATCACGCATAAACTCCTTCACCATTTCGGGATTGGGATTATCTATCGACACAAGGCTGTCGCATATAAGCTTAATGCCCGTCATGGGCGTTTTAAGCTCGTGCGATGCGTCCGACACGAATTTGCGTCGTTTTTCCTCTATCTGGCTCAATTCCTCGCACATATAATTCAGTGCGTTTGCCATTTCCGCTATTTCGCCGTGACCTTTTACCTTGACACGTTTTGAGAAATTCCCCTTTGAAATTTCCTTTGCCGCCTCGGTAAATTCCTCCATGGGCGACGTTATTATATAACTTAAACCAAGACTGAGCATACCTATCAAAAGTGTGATAAGCACCGAAAATATTATAAGGCTTGTGCGGATAGTTCGTATGGTGGTCACTATGCTTTCAACTGTCTGCGCAAGGTACACGCCGCCCACAATCTGTCCGTTTACGGCAACAGGTACGGCAATGTAGAGCATTTTCTGATCCGACTCGCTGTCGTTCATCATCTGCACCTGTTCACCCATAAGCGCACGCCTTAGCACGTCACGCATAAAAATCTTGCCGGTCATTTCCGATTCGATGTTTGTATCGTAAAGCACCGTATAGGATTTGTTTACCACAACACCCCGTATGTTTGTTCCGGCAAGGCATCTGTCGGCAGGCTCTCTGAATCTTTCCTCCGCTGCAGAGGCGTCGTTTCCCCACACCTCGGAAACATTCTGCGCTATTATATTCGCTTTTGCAAACATATCCACACGCTCCGCCGAGTACAGATTATCGCTCAGAAAGCCTATTATATACAAACTCATAAGCACAAGCGTTGTGACTATAACCGCAAAATAGGTCGCTATCATCACAAAGCGCATCGAATGTGAAATACGGCGGAATCTGCTTACAAGCTTACTGTTCCTGTTTATAATAATATCCCACACCCCACTTTGTTCTTATATATCTCGGCTCGGCAGGGTTTTGCTCGATTTTTTCCCTTAAACGGCGTATATGCACGTCAACGGTGCGCACGTCGCCCGGGTAATCGAAACCCCACGCAATATCGAGAAGATTTTCACGTGTGTACACCTTACCGGGATTTCTCAAAAACAGCTCCAGCAAATCGAACTCCTTGCTCGTAAGCTCCACTGCCTGACCTTTCACGAGAACGCGTCTGAAATTATAATCAAGGCGTATATCGCCCGATATTATTACCTTTTCACGGTCGCCCTTGGGTTCGGGGTTTACACGCCGCAAAATTGCCTTTATGCGTGCCGTTACCTCCCGTATATTGAACGGCTTTGTGATATAATCGTCCGCACCGTATTCAAGACCGAGTATTTTGTCTATATCCTCGCCCTTTGCGGTAAGCATAATTATCGGCACGTTTGAAAACCCTCTTATTGTACGGCACACCGTAAAGCCGTCGATTTTCGGGAGCATAAGGTCGAGCAGTATAAGGTCTATGCTCTCATCATGCGCAAGACGCACAGCCTCCTCGCCGTCCATAGCGGTTTCAACCGTGTAACCCTCCTGCTCCAGATTGAATTTTATTCCTTTAAGTATTACCTTTTCGTCATCAACAACAAGTATTTTCATTTATACTCTCCATTCTTTAAACAACATATTTTGTCCTTTATTGCCCCAAATTTTTTCTCGCCTATCCCATCCACTTTCATAATATCCTCGATATTTTCAAAACCGCCGTTTTCGGTGCGGTAATCTATTATCCTCTGCGCCATATTCTCCCCTATTCCGTCAAGCGTTTCAAGAAGCTCCTTATCGGCCGTATTTATATTTATCCGCCCGTCATAAACACGGGTATCGGTTGAGTTGTACCCGTTCATTTCCTCCTGCGTGGCTGTTTCTATAACAAAACCCGTGTTGGAGTGTTTTTCTATATTGTATCCTGCTATGGCTAACACCGCAGTACATATTATTGCTATGACCGCTGTCTTATGTTTCTTTTTCATCTGTAAAACATTCCCGTATATAAATATATTGTAATTATATACTATCTTTAAAAATTTTTCAATATTTTTTACACAATATTTCGGATTTAATGTTTTGATTTAAACACTTTGTGAATTGACTTTGGACATATGGTATTATATAATTTAAATTTGAGGTTAGCACCTCAAACTCCCAAGAACAAAGATGACAAACCGCCGGCGGTTTGTCTGAATTTAATTGTTATTCTGAATACAGAGGTAAAAGGTTATGAAGAACACTAAGACAAAAGGTAATCTGATGCTGATTTTGACGGCATTTATATGGGGTATTGCGTTTATTGCGCAAAGCGTCGGCGTGGAAACGCTTTCGGCAAACACTTTTAACGGCGTGCGTTCAACGCTCGGCGGTATCGGACTTATCCCCGTTATACTTATACTTGACTCAAACAAAAAAAAGAACGGGATAACCGTTCCCAAGCCGAACAAAACGCTTTTATTCGGCGGTATAATATGCGGAATATTCCTTTGCGCCGCATCCACGGTGCAAACGGCGGCAATGGCATACACCAGTCCGGGCAAGGCGGGATTTATCACGGCGCTGTATATGATTCTTGTGCCGATAATAAGCGTGTTTGCCGGCAAAAAGATTACATATCTGAATATAATTTCGGTTGTTGTTGCGACTGTCGGACTGTACCTTATATGTGTTACGGACGGGTTCGGCAGTATAAACAAGGGCGATATAATGCTTTTTATATGTGCGCTGCTTTTTTCGTTTCACATTATGGCTGTCGATTATTTTTCGCCGAAAACGGACGGAGTTAAGCTTTCGTGCATACAGTTTTTTGTGTGCGGAGTGATAAATCTTACGTGGGCGTTTATCTTTGACAAGCCACAGCTCAAACCGATACTCGATTGCTGGATACCGATATGCTATGCGGGATTTTTCTCCTGCGGAATTGCATACACACTGCAGATTGTGGGTCAGAAATACACAGACCCGACCTCAGCATCAATACTTATGAGTATGGAGTCGGTGTTCTCTATGCTCGCAACGGTGGTGCTTGTTGCGTGCGGATTTAATCTTACGGGCGGTGCGCTTACAGCGCGTGAAATATTCGGCTGTGCGCTTATGTTCTGCGCAATAATCCTTGTGCAATTACCCGATAAAAAGAAAACCGCATCACAATCGAAACAAGCTTAACGGTAAAAGCAATCTTTTGTCCACCTCTCCGAATTTGAATTAATGTATTCCCATATTTTTCGATAGTCTTTCTCACTGCGGATAATATGGTCGTGAAATGATGACTGGAATAATTGTTTGTCGCTAAGACCGGCCTGTCTGCACGTTCTTGCCGTTATTGATTTAAACGTGCACATTATGTCCGACACTTATGTGCGATAATATTTGCTGTTTGTCTTTGGTGCAGATTGTGATAAAATACGCACCGGGGATTGAATAATCATAATCCTTTAATCTTGTTGGTTTTCGTTTTGGTAATTTCATATTACAATTCAGGCAGAAACGATTAAATTCGTTTCTGCCTTTAATTTACTTTCCGTATCTTGAATTTGAGCCTTTTGATTTTATATCGCGCATTTCCGCACCCGACGCATTTCTGTCGGGGATACGGCGTGAGGTATTGCTCACACGTGATTTACCGCGTTTTAACTGCTGCATTCTTCTTTTCTTGGCACGCTTTTTTTTCTGATTTGCCGAGAATATCAAAAGTATGATAATGAGTATCACCGGCACAAAAAAGAACGGACTCTTTATGATATTCACAAAGAAGTGTATAACGTGCAGTAATTTATCCTGTTTTACTGAATTTGCCGCCACAAGGTCGGAGCTTGCAAGCTGAACGCCGTTTGCCGAATATGTGACTTTGCCGAGGACTGCGCCCTGTTCTATCGGAGCGGTCAGATTTTCATCAGCAAGTTCGACCGATGCGCTTATGTCCTTGTCCACATCCGCAGACTTGCTCAAAAGAACATATATATCCTCCGGGACCGTCAGTGCAACACGAGTTCCGCCCTTTGCCTCGTACACCTTTGAATCGTGTACCACATCGCCGGGCGAGGCAAGCTTTTTCGATGAATAATTGTTAAATCCGAACTCAAACATATTCTTCGAGTCAACGTACGAATATGCGCCCGACTGCGTATCGGTATTTTTCGCATTGAGAACAACTGCAAGCAGTGAAATATCCTTGTATTCCGCCGAGCTTACAAGACAGTAACCTGCTTTGTCGGTGTGTCCGGTTTTAATTCCCGTACACGGCTCGTAATAATGATAGCTCGATCTCAATGAGCTTAAGAACAGATTTGTATTCTGCAGATTACGCTCCTGTGCATACTTGTTCGTTGCCGGCATTGAATATATCGGCATTTTTACAATCTCGCGGAATTGTTCATTCTGCATACAATACTGCGCAAGCTTTGCCAGATCCTCCGCCGTTGTGTAATGATCGTCGTTGTGTATTCCGCAGGCGTTTACAAAATGAGTATTTGTCATACCCAGCTCCTGCGCCTTTTTGTTCATTATCTCCGCAAACGCCTCAACCGAGCCTGCAAGATGAATTGCAATAACATTTGCGGCATCGTTTGCGCTGTAGACAAGCATACCCGAAATAAGCTGATCGAGCGTGAATTCCTCGCCTATCAGTATTCCCATATGTGAGTCGCCGAGGGTTATGTTCTTTATTGCGTCGTATGTTGCCGTAACCTTGTCCGAAAGATTACCGTTTTCGAGAGCGATTATACCCGTCATCATTTTTGTTGTGCTTGCCGGGTACAGCTTTTTCTGCGTGTTCTTTCCTAAAATAAGTCTGCCTGTTTTCATATCCATCAGAAGCGCCGCTTCCGAATGACTTATATCCGGGGGTGTAAGGCTTTGGTCCTCCATTGTTATCTCAGAGGACGTGTTCTCCGTCGGCTCCGCAAATGCCGTAAACGGCAGCGTCAGCATAAAAACCGCCAGAAGAACGGAAATTATTTTTTTCATTATTCTTCCTCCACTCGTGTTTTTATATAAGCAGTCAGTTTATATTATACAATTATTATGATGATTTTTCAATCGGTTTAATAAAAAATTTGTAAAAAAGTATTGAAAAAATAATTTTTATGTAATGAAAAAGGGGATTGCATAACGCAATCCCCCGAAGGTGTGCGGTTTCCCATTCAGGACGTCCCCTACTTTTGTGCTATTCCCTTTTGCGCAAGTCTGGCGATTATGCTGTCCACGTGCTGCATAACCTCCTCCTTTGTGAGCGTTCTTTCGGGATGCGCAAACGTTATGCGCACCGTTATCGCCTTGCCGTTTTCGTCCTTGTAGATGTCGGCAAGCTTAACCTTCTTTATCAGCTTGCATTTTTCGTCTGCAATGGCTTTGCCTATCGGAGCAAACCAATCCGAAACAAATGTTACGTCTATTTCCATTTCGGGATAGCGTGACGGCTCGGAATAAACTATGCTGTCGTTTTCAAGTTCCGCAAACTTGTTCACGTCGATTTCCGCATAAACAATGCTTGCTTTTTTATCAATCTTCTTTGAAACGGTCGGGTATATCATTCCTATTTCGCCTATATCAACGCCGCCGCATAAAACCCTGTTGAGGTTTTTCGGGTGCTGATACGAGTGAGTTGCCTGCGCCTTTTCAAAGCTTAACGGCTTGTGCTTAATATCGTCCGCAATAACTGCAAGAATGTCACGCAGTTCAAAATACAAATCCTTAACGGAGCGTATTTTGCTGTAGAGCGTGATTGCAAGCATTTTCTTCTCGTTGCAAAGCTTATCCCCGTTCAGTCCGTCCACTACTCTGCCTATTTCAAATACTGAAAAATCATTGAGGTAATCCGTATTTGTGTTCACCTGGCAAAGCTGTGTGGGGATAATTGATTTTCTTATTGTTTCGATGTTCGGGTTTGTGGCGTTTACAAGCTTTATATTGTCCTCAACGTCTATGCCGAGAGCCTTGTAATCGTCATAGTACGCCCATACGTACGAATGTAATTCGTGCATCGAATAGCGCTTTACGAGAATATCCTTTATTCTGTCCTCAACGCTCTTTTCAACCGATTCACGAACCGGATACAAGGGCGATACGGCTGTGTTTACGGCGAAATTGTCATAGCCGTAAATTCTCGTGATTTCCTCTACAATATCCGCTTTTATGGTTACGTCCTTTGTGGCTCTCCAGCTCGGAACGGTAACGGCGAAATTATCGTTTTCGCATTTTACGCCGAAACCGAGCGCCTTTAAGGTCTTAACAATTGTATCGCTGCTTATGTCGATACCCGTGTACTTGTCAATAAACGCTTTGTCAAAATCCAGTTCAACGGTATCGTACCTGAACGCATATTCGTCCGTAAGCGATGAAATTACCTCCGCACCGCCGTCAATATCAAGCATAAGCTTAACAAATCTTGCTATTGCGGTGTCGGTCATTTCGGGGTCAAGGCACTTTTCGTATCTCATTGACGCATCGGTACGGTGCGCAAGACGAACGGTGGATTTTCTTACCGAAACGGCGTCAAACGTTGCCGATTCGAGCGTCAGCTCCGAGGTGTCGTCCACGATTTCGGAATCGAGTCCACCCATAATTCCGGCGATTGCAACAGGGGTGTTATCGTTGCAAATCATAAGCGTGTTTTCGTCTATGTCACGCTCTACGCCGTCAAGAGTTTTGAACTTAAAGGGTGCGTCAAATCTCTTAATTCTTATCTTTTCTATTTTGCGTGAGTCGAAAGCGTGCATCGGCTGACCCATTTCAAGCATAATGTAGTTTGTCATATCCGCAAGGAAATTGATTGCACGCATACCGCAGTAGTACAGTCTTATACGCATATTTACGGGGCTTACCTTGGTTTCGATATTCTTCACCTTTAAGCACGAATATCTCTGGCAAAGCTTGTCCTCGATTTTCATATCAATTTTCGGTAAATTATCGTATTTTGACAAATCAACCGTATCGAGCGGCTTAAGCGGACGTCCTGCAAGCGCCGCAAATTCACGTGCTATGCCGTAATGTCCCCATAAATCGGGGCGGTTCGTGAGAGATTTGTTATCAACCTCAAACACAATATCGTCTACCTGATACGCCTCTTTTATGTCCGTACCGTTCGGTATATCGTCGGTGATTTCCATAATACCGTCGTTGTTGTCGCTGATGCCTATTTCCTTTTCGGAACAGCACATACCGTACGAGGTATAGCCCGCCAGCGGACGTGGAGCAATCGTTATCTCGCCCACTCTTGCGCCCACCTTTGCGAACGCCGTTTTCATACCGACTCTGACATTGGGCGCACCGCAGACAACGTCCGTAAGCTCGCTTTCGCCTGCGTCCACCTTAAGGAGATGAAGCTTTTTCGAGTCGGGGTGATCCTTTACTTCCTTTATTTCGGCAACCACTATTCCGCTTATGTCGCTGCCTTTTAAGAAAATATCGTTTTCAACCTCTGCGGTTGAGAGGGAAAACTGGTTTATTAATTTAAGCTTATCCAGACCTGACAAATCAACATAGTCCGAGATCCAGTTCATTGATAAAAACATATTTCACCGGCTCCTTTCTTATTCATCGTCCGTAAACTGCGAAAGGCTTCTCAGATTTCCGCTGTTTAAGTCACGTATATCTTTTATACCGTATTTCATCATAGCAAGTCTTGTAAGACCCAAACCGAACGCAAAGCCTGTGTATTCTTCGGGGTCGATACCGCCGGCTTTAAGCACCTCGGGGTGAATCATACCGCAGGGACAAAGCTCCAGCCAGCCGCTGTGCTTGCAGGACGGACAGCCGTCGCCGCCGCAGATAAGGCAGTTTATATCAAGCTCAAATCCCGGTTCGACAAACGGGAAAAATCCGGGGCGCAAGCGCACCTTTATATCCTTTCTGAAAACCTCCGAAAGCATAGTTTTCATAAAGAATATGAGGTTTGAAATGGAGATATTTTTATCAACCATTATGCCCTCCATCTGGAAGAACGTGTTCTCGTGGCAGGCATCGGTTGCTTCGTTACGGAAGCATCTGCCGGGGAATATTGCCTTTATCGGCACGCCGTCGTTTACAAGCGCATCTCTGTATTTTCTGTAAATAGCGTTCTGCGCCGCCGAGGTCTGCGATTTTAAGAGCTGACCGTTTTCGAGATAGTATGTGTCCTGCATATCACGTGCCGGGTGGTGCTTGGGGATATTGAGCGACTCAAAGCACTCGTAATCGGTAACCACCTCGCTGTATTCCTCAACGGTAAATCCCATTGATTTGAATATCTTCTCACATTCTCTCTGCACGAGAGTTATGGGGTGATACGAGCCTCTTTCGAGGTTTGCGGGAGTTGAAATGTCGAACTCCTCCGTATGGTTTATTTCCTCCTCGACAGCTTTCTTTTTAAGCTCGTCAAACTTTTCGGACAGCTTTTCGGAAACCTCCTTTTTAAGAACGTTCACCGCCTGACCGAACAGCTTTTTTTCCTCCGCCGAAAGCGATTTCATATCCTTCATAAGAGAGGTAATGCTTCCGCTTTTGCCGAGATATTTGACTCTCATATTTTCCAAAACGGAAATATCGCTTGTCTTTTCCAGTTCGCTTAAAAACTCTTTTTTGATTTCAGATGTTTTTTCAGACATTTTTTTAACCCTTCCTTTCCGATTATTATTACAATAAAAAACACTCCGCCCCATACTGGGACGAAGTGTGCATACTCCGTGGTACCACCCGGCTTCCGACAAAAACTGCCGGCGCTCTTTTTAGTGTATAACGGCACTGCCCGTCATTCGCTACGCATCGTTTAGACTTCACAAATGCGGCTCCAAAACGAAAGTTCGGCGTCTGCCCTTACCGCAGCGGCTCACAGCTCAATAACCTCTGCTCTCTCTATGGCGGAATCAGCGCTTAATGTATTTTTTCATCGCCTTTTTGTATTCAATTACATTTATTGTATCATAAATATTTTATAATTGCAATAGTTTATTTGAAAATTTTACGGTTTTGTGCGGAACATTGTTTCGGGGCGATGAGGGCGTCAACCCAAATTGGCACAAGGGAATAGGAAAAAATGTTCCGTAACGGACAAACCGAACCCGACGGCGTATACAGATACTCCGAGGGTTCGGTTTGTTTGTGTCGGGCATTTTTAACATTCCCGCATTATTCAAATTCCGCAATCAGGTCATTCATATCATACATTCCGGCGGGTTTGCCTTTCATAAACTTTGCAGCTTTCAATGCGCCTACGGCAAATACCTCTTTGCTTGCCGCATGGTGCGCAAGCTCTATTATTTCATCGTTTCCGGCGAAAATAACCTCGTGGTCGCCAACGATTGTACCGCCTCTGACGGAGGAAATGCCTATTTCCGTTCCCTTTCTTTTTCTTCTTACCGAATGGCGGTCGTACACGTACTCCGCAGGATAGGACAGCGTTTCGTCTATTGCGTCCGCTATGGCTATCGCCGTTCCCGAGGGTGCGTCTATCTTCTGATTGTGATGTCTTTCAACTATTTCAATATCAAAATTACCCTCCAAAAGTTTTGCCGCCTTTTGCGCAAGGGATATAAGTAAGTTTATTCCCAGACTCATATTTGCCGAGAAAAATACGGGGATTTCCTCCGATGCCGCCTTAAATTCTTCCTTCTGTGCGGCGCTGAAACCGGTTGTGGCAAGAATTACGGGCAGTTTGCGTTTTTTGCAGTATTCAAGCACTCCCGTAAGGCTTGACGGGTGTGAAAAATCAATCAGTACGTCTGCCTCGCCCGTGTATTCTTCGGGTGCTTTGAACACGGGGTATGCGTTGTTTATCTTATTGTTTATATCTATCCCGGCGCAGATGCGTGTGTTTTCGTCCTCCTCGGCGAGCCTTGATATTACCTGACCCATTTTTCCGTTACAGCCGTTCATTATTATGTTTATCATACACAATTCCTCCTTTGTTCAGCCGATAAGCATTTTTCCTATATCGGTCACATCTCCGGCGCCCATTGTAAAGATTATATCTCCCTTTTCGGCATGCGCCTTTACGTAGTCCGCTATTTCCTTAAAATCGTCCATATAAACGGCGTCCACACCGTTTTTCTTTATATCCTCCGTAAGGTTTTCTGGTTTTGTAACTCCGTCAAACACCTCACGTGCCGCATAAATATGCGTTACTATAAGCCTGTCCGCATTGCCGAACGCATTTACAAACTCATTCCACAGCGTTCTCGTCCTCGAATACGTATGCGGCTGAAATATGCACCATATCCTGTTATGCGGAAAAGCCGCCGCCGCTTTAAGAGTTGCCTTTATTTCGGTCGGGTGATGCGCATAATCGTCGATAACCACGGCATCTCCGCAGAAGCCTTTCTTTTCAAAGCGTCTGTGCGCTCCTTTAAAGCCCTCCGCTCCCTTTGCCGAAATTTCCGGATCAACTCCGGCAAGTGCGCAGACTGCCACAGCCGCAATGGCATTTAACACATTATGCTCACCCGGCACTTTAAGGCTTATATGGCACTGCTTTTCGCCGTTTTTATACACATCAAACGAGGGATAACCTGCATGATATTCGATATTTTTCGGGTAATAGTCATTCGTTTCGCTCATTCCGTATGTGATAATATCAAGCTCCGCACCTTCAAGCGCAAGGCGCACATTCTTATCATCACCCATGGCAACAACCGTTCCCACGCCCTTTGTAAGCTCCGCAAATTTGCGGAAGCTTTCACGTATTTCCTCAATTCCCGAGAAGAAATCGAGGTGATCCTCCTCGATATTCGTTATAAGCGCAACGGTCGGATAAAATTTTAAAAAGCTGTTTGTGTACTCACATGCCTCGGTAACGAAATATCCCGAGTTTCCGCACCGTATGTTTCCGCCGATAAGATCAAGCACGCCGCCCACGCTTATTGTCGGGTCAAGTCCCGCATAAATGAGTGCGTGCGCCAAAATAGACGTTGTGGTTGTTTTTCCGTGCGTACCGCTCACACCTACGGCAAAATGATAATTCTTCATTATCGCACCCAAAAACTCCGCACGGTCGATAAGGCGTATGCCAAGCTCTTTCGCACGCTGCATTTCGGGATTATCCGCCTTAACTGCGGCGGTATGTACGGCAATCACCGCGCCGTCAACATTTTCCGCCCTATGCCCTATATGCACCGCAGCGCCCATTTCCTCAAGCTTTTTTGTTATTTCGCTTTCGCTCCTGTCCGAGCCGCTGACTTCGTACCCGTCCTTAAGCGCAATCTGCGCCAATCCGCTCATACTTATTCCGCCTATTCCGATAAAATGTATGTGCGCACCCTTTTCAATATCAGACAAACTAAAACGTTTCATCTCCAAAAACCCCTTCATTCGGTCTATTTGCAATTTTAATACTATTAATTATATACCTATATATCAAAAAAAGAAACACAAAATACCTATTTTTAACAACTTCCACAAGTTTTTCAATTTTTTTATATAGTTTTTAACAAAAATGCACAAACCCCTTGACAACGGCAAAATTTTTTGGTAAAATATTTTCATAACGTTATAGCATCACTGGAAAGACTTCATATTACATAATTCCTTGGGGCGGAAGGTGGTGAATGACTTGGAAATTACTGATATCCGAGTAAAAAGAGTTTCAACAGACAACAAGATGAAAGCAGTAGTATCCGTTACTTTCGACAATGCTTTTGTTGTTCATGATATTAAAGTCATTGAAGGACAAGACAAATTGTTTACGGCTATGCCGAGCAGAAGAACTCCTGAAGGAGAATATAAAGACATTGCTCATCCTATCAACAAAGAAATGCGCATTAGTATGGAGCAGCAAATACTCGACAAGTATAAAGAAACACCGGAAGAATACGTTGAAGAATAAATAGAGGTTTTTTAAACCTCTATTTATTTTTTTCTTCACAAATCGCAAAATGTGTGGTATAATAGTGCATATGGTTTAAGGAGGCGGTAATATGCCGAGAAATGAAGAAGAAAAGCAGGGGCTTACTCTGCTGGGAAATAAAAAAACAGCCTATGCCGACACATACAGTCCCGAAGTGCTTGAAACGTTTATAAACAAGCACCCCGGCAACGATTATATGGTTACGTTCGACTGCCCCGAGTTTACATCGCTCTGCCCCATAACGGGTCAGCCCGATTTTGCACGCATACGGATAAATTATATCCCCAACGAAAGAATGGTGGAGTCAAAATCGTTAAAGCTGTATCTGTTCAGCTTCAGAAATCAGGGCGATTTCCACGAGGACTGCATAAACATCATAATGAAAGATCTGGTAAAGCTTATGCAGCCTAAGTATCTTGAGGTAAAGGGCGTGTTCACACCCAGAGGCGGAATATCGATATTTCCGTTCGCAAATTACGGCGAAAAGGGTACAAAGTACGAAAAAATAGCGGAGGAGCGGTTATTTAACCAGCTCTCATCGGAGGATTAAAAAATGAGAAAAGCATTGGTAGTATTGAGCGGCGGTCAGGACAGCACAACGTGTATGTTCTGGGCAATAGACAAATTCGGGAAGGAAAACGTTTCGGCGGTAGGCTTTGACTACGGTCAGCGCCACAAGACGGAGCTTGACTGCGCAAAAAAGATTTGTGCGGACGCAGGTATTCCGTTTGAGGTGATAGAAACGCCGATAATAAATCAGCTTTCCGCAAATTCGCTCACAAGAGCGGATATTCCCGTAGAGGAGAAAAAGCCGGAGGGTGCTCCTCCCAACACATTTGTTGAGGGAAGAAATCTGCTGTTTTTAAGCTATGCGGCAATATACGCAAAAACCCACGGCATAAGCGACCTTGTTACGGGCGTGTGCGAAACGGATTTTTCGGGTTATCCCGACTGCCGTGACATTTTTGTGAAATCGCTTAACGTAACGCTTAATCTCGCAATGGATTACACGTTTGTTATACACACTCCGCTTATGTGGATTGACAAAGCCGAAACCTGGAAAATGGCTGATGACCTCGGAGTTCTCGATATTATTTACAATGAAACTCTCACCTGCTACAACGGAATTAAGGGCGAAGGCTGCGGACACTGTCCGTCATGCTTTTTGCGCAAGCGGGGATTTGACGAATATATGAAGATGAAGGAGCAAAACAATGTACAGGGTTAAAAAGCGCATTGAAATAAGTGCGGCGCACAGACTGACGCTCGATTATAATTCCAAATGCTCCAATCTGCACGGTCACAACTGGATAATAGACGTATATCTCGAAAGCAATGAGCTTGACAATAACGGTATGGTAATGGATTTTACGCATATAAAGCGTGAAATCCAAGATAAGTTCGATCACAAGGTTATAAATGATGTTGTGGACTTTAACCCGACTGCGGAAAATCTCGCAAAGTATATATGCGATGTATTGGCGCCGTTTTGTTACCGTGTGGACGTTCAGGAAAGCACCGACAACATTGCAAGCTATATCAAGGACGGAAGATAAAAATGAAAGTAACCGAAATTTTTGACAGTATCGACGGCGAGGGAATACGCACGGGACAGCCGTGTACGTTTATACGACTTGCGGGCTGTAATCTGCGCTGTTCCTACTGCGACACGCTGTATTCGCTTTTCGGCGAGGAAGAGCCGTGCGAATACACCGAAATGAGTGTAGATGAAATCTTAAAAGCCGTAAATCCGCTGTTTAAGCGTGTAACGCTTACTGGCGGTGAGCCGCTGTTTCACAAAGATGCGGAAAAGCTTGTAACCGCCCTCATTGAGGAGAATACAGAAGTAAACATCGAAACCAACGGCGCAGTCGATATTACGGAATTTTCAAAGAAAATTCCGAAATCGGACAAGCTGTTTTACACGATAGACTACAAGCTGCCGTCAAGCGGTATGAGCGATAAGATGATTTGGGGAAACTATCTGTCGCTTACCCCCCGTGACGTTATAAAATACGTTGTCGGCTCGGAGGAGGACGTTCGGCTTATGATTGATCTGACGGCAAAGCTAAAAAAGCATTACAAAGAAATGCCTCACATATTTATCGGTGCGGTCTACGGTATGTATGACGCACAAAAGCTTGTCGATACAATACTTCACGAACCTGTCTTGTGTGACGCAAGATTTCAGGTACAGCTGCACAAAATAATCTGGGACGCACAAAAGAGGGGCGTTTAATTCGGAAAGGAACGGACAAATAATGAAACCTGAATTTGACAGTGAAAAAATAAAGCAAGCGGTTGTAATGTTTCTCGAAGCGCTGGGCGACGACCCCGAACGTGAGGGATTAAAAGAAACTCCCGACCGTGTTGCGAGAATGTGCAATGAAGTGTTTGAGGGTATGCGCTACACAAACGACGAAATAGCGCATATGTTTGACAAATGCTTTGAAGATGTGCAATCACGTGACCTTGTGCTTGTAAAGGATATAGAGTGTTTCAGCCGCTGTGAGCACCATATTGCGCTTATGTACAATATGAAATGCCACGTTGCGTATATCCCCAACGGCAAGGTTATAGGTCTTTCAAAAATAGCACGCATATGCGATATGGTATGCAAGCGTTTGCAGCTGCAGGAGCGCATATGCTCTGACATTGCGGAAATAATGCAGAAAGTGTGCGATACGGAGGACGTTATCGTAATAGTAGAGGGCGAACACAGCTGTATGACGGCGCGCGGAATAAAATCACGCGGCGCAAAAACACGCACAAGCGCAATACGAGGTTTGTTTGACACGGATTACGAATTGCGGAACGAAGTGTATCAGCTGTTAAAATAGAGCACATCAACGCCATACGCCGTAGGGCAGGGGCTTGCTCCTGCCGAAATGCGCGCCAAACAGAATATTGTTTCGGGTCGATGTGGGCATCGACCCCTACTGATTGCGGTTGCAATTATTACAAACATATTATCCATTAACACAAAAACACCCCTCCGATTTTTCGGAGGGGTGTTTTACTGTCAGCCTTTTCTTACACTTTCAAATTCAGCAATTATTTCATCACTCGGCTTTTTGGTAAGCAAGCTTACAACCACTATGATAACAATACCGACCAGGAATGCCGGTAAAAGCTCATACACGCCGAAAATTCCGCCGATAGGCTTTACAAGGTATTTCCACACGAATACCATTATACCGCCGGCAACCATACCCGATATTGCGCCGGGGAGCGTTGTACGTTTCCAGAACAGCGAGCATATGATAAGCGGACCGAAACCGGCTCCGAAACCTGCCCATGCGAACGAAACGATACCGAACACCGAGCTTTCGGGGTTTCTTGCTATGATTATTCCGAGGATTGCAATTATAACCACCATAAGTCTTGCGGCAATCATACTCTGCTTTGTTGTCAGCTTAAGACCGAACTTGTCCTGTAAAATGTTCTGCGATACGCTTGATGATGCCGCCAAAAGCTGTGAGTCGGCAGTTGACATTGTACTTGCCAGTATTCCCGAAAGAACAAGTCCCGCAATAAGCGCCGGGAATATACCGTGCTTTGAGAGCAGATCGGCAATGCGGATTATTACCGTTTCGGTATCTGCATTTGCAAGAGATGCAATAATTCCCTGCTCGCTCAATGCACGTCCCGAAACGCCTATGCCCACGGCTACCGCCATAGCTATAACAACCCATATCGACGCAACACGTCTTGAAAGCTTAAGATTTTTTTCGTCGTTTATTGCCATAAATCTCAAAAGAATATGCGGCATACCGAAATATCCCAAGCCCCATGAAACCGTTGTGATTATGTGCAGAAGATTATACGCCGTGCTTTCTCCCGTTTCGGGCACATATGACTGTGTGAGCGACAAAAATCCCGGGAGCGAGCGTACATTCGCCGCTATACCCTCCGTTCCACCTGCCGTTACGGCGGCAAAAATAAGGATTGCAAATATTGCCGCAGTCATTATTATGCTCTGTATAAAGTCGGTCATCGACGCCGCAAGGAAGCCTCCGGCAGCGGTATATCCGACAATTACTACAGCAGACACTATCATCGCTCCGACATAGTTTATACCGAACAATGATGAGAACAGCTTTCCGCAAGCGGCAAATCCCGATGCTGTGTACGGGATAAAGAACACTATGATTATAATTGCCGCTATTAATGACAATATATTTTTCTTATCATGGAAACGCTTTGAGAAAAACTCCGGAATTGTTATTGCGTCCAGTCTGTGCGTATAACTGCGGAGTCTTCTTGATGTGAAAAGCCAGTTGAAATATGTACCGAGCGCAAGACCTATAATGGTCCAGCCGACATCCGCAAGACCCGACAGATACGCCAGTCCGGGAATTCCCAAAAGCAGGTATCCCGACATATCGGACGCCTCCGCACTCATAGCCGTTACGAGCGGGCCCAATGTTCTGCCGCCCAGATAAAAGTCCGAAGTTGAATTATTTTTCTTTGTAAAATACACGCCGACAAGCAGCATACCTATAAGATAAACCACCATTGTCAGCATAATGCATACTGTTGATGAGTTAATCATTTGTGTACCGTTCCTTTCCGTGCCGATGGCACAAGCATAAGGCTTACTGAAGCCTTCCCCCTTTTTATACTTTCACAAATAAATCCCACAGCCACGCTGTGGGATCTGTTTGTTGCCGGAAATATTTTATCTCTTACTAAACTGCGGAGCACGACGAGCTGCTTTCAAGCCGTACTTCTTTCTTTCCTTCATTCTTGAATCTCTTGTAAGGAAGCCTGCCGACTTAAGGTCTGCTCTGTATGCTTCCGTGTCAACCTCCAAGAGAGCTCTTGAGATACCGTGACGGATAGCGCCTGCCTGACCTGTGAAGCCGCCGCCCTGTACGTTTACAAGTACGTCGAACTTATCGCCCGTCTTTGTAACCTCTAACGGCTGACGTACAATAAGCTTTAATGTTTCAAGACCGAAATATTCGTCTATTGTTCTTCCGTTTATTGTGATGTTTCCGTTACCGGGAACTAAACGAACTCTTGCAACAGAAGACTTTCTTCTGCCTGTACCGTAGTATTGTTCTTTAGCCATTTCTAAATCCTCCCCTTACTTTATTTCGCCTGTCCAAGCAATAGGCTTCTGTGCTTCCTGCTTATGTTCCGCACCCTGATAAACGTGAAGTCTTGTTCCCGCTTTTCTGCCGAGTGTGTTGTTCGGGAGCATACCGTTTACAGCATAGCTCATAGCCTTTTCGGGGTTTTCAGCCATTAACTTGTCATAACGGATTTCCTTTATGCCGCCTACCCAGCCGGTGTGATAATAACGTACCTTCTGGTTAAGCTTGTTTCCCGTAAGGACAGCCTTTTCAGCATTGATTATGATAACATGATCGCCGCAGTCAACGTTCGGTGTGTATGTGGGTAAGTGCTTACCTCTCAATATGCTTGCCGCAACCGCTGCCACACGTCCGAGCGGCTTATCTGCTGCATCAACGATATACCATTTTCTTTCAACATCATTTGGTTTCTGCAAATAACTTGAATTCATAGTTTTTTCCTCCTATACAGTTGTATTAACGACCGATCATCGGTCAACGTTAAGTATTTTACTATGTTCTTTGAAAAAAGTCAATACTATTTTCAAAAAAAGTTTATATTTTCTTTGAGAACTCTTTTAATCGCCGTTTTTCTTCGTTTTACTCTTGTTTTCTAACTTTTCATTTTAAAAAAACGGCGCTGTGTCTACAGCGCCGTTTCATACAGTAATTTTTGAAAAAGCGATATACCGCTTATCAAAATCTGAAATCACGTTTTCCGTGTTCTATTTCCTCAAGGTTTTCCTCGCATATTCTGCGGACTTTATCATTTGGGATATTCTTTAATTCCTCCGCAATTACCTTTTCGCCGTTCTTTTTTGTTTCGGGCGATGCGTAATCCATAAGATATTCCTTAAGCGTCATAAGCGCATTCGGCTGACAGCAGTTCTGTATTGCGCCCGACTTTGCGAGCGGCATAAACCTGTCGCCCGTTCTGCCCTCTCTGTAACAGGCGGTGCAGAATGACGGAATATATCCGAGCTCCAAAAGCCAGTTTAACACCTCATCAAGCGTTCTTGTGTCGCTCCTGTCAAACTGTGCGGTGTTTTCCTCCGGTTTTTCGGGAGTTACATATCCGCCGACAGATGTTGACGATGCGCCGCTTATCTGCGAAATTCCCACTTCAAGCGCCGCTTTTCTGTTCTTTTCGCTCTCACGTGTTGAAACTATCATTCCCGTATACGGCACTGCAAGACGTATAATTGCAACAATTTTGAGCCATTTTTCATCGGGAACGGCGTTTTTGAAGTTTTCGGGATCAATATCGTCCGCCGGGCAAATTCTCGGCACGCTTATTGTATGCGGACCCACTCCAAATCTCGCTTCGAGATGCTCCGCATGCATAAGTATTCCGCACAGCTCGTACGGATATGTGTCGAGTCCGAACAGTACGCCCAGACCAACATCGTCTATGCCTGCCTCCTGCGCTCTGTCCATTGCCTCCGTATGCCAGTTATAATCGTGTTTCGGGCCTGCCGGATGCAGTACCTCGTAATTTTCCTTGTGATATGTTTCCTGGAACAGTATATATGTACCTATTCCTGCGTCCTTAAGCTTTTTGTAATCCTCGACGGTGGTTGCGGCAATATTTACGTTTACACGTCTTATTGCGCCATTTTTGTGCTTTACCGAATATATGGTCTTTATACACTCGAGAATGTATTCGAGCGGATTGTTTACAGGATCCTCGCCGGCTTCAAGCGCAAGGCGCTTGTGTCCCATATCCTGCAGGGCAATCGTTTCGTTTCTTACGTCCTCCTGCGACAGCTTTTTACGGCAGATATTTTTGTTTTTTACGTGATACGGACAGTACACGCATGAGTTTATGCAATAGTTTGAAAGATATAGCGGTGCAAAGAATACTATTCTTCTGCCGTATATCTTCTGCTTGATTTCACGGGCAAGGTCGAACATTTCCTTATTAAGTTCTTCGTCCTCGCACGCCAAAAGCACCGACGCCTCACGATGCGTAAGCCCTTTGTACTCGCCCGCCTTTTTTATTATCGACTTGATAAGCTCCTTATTGTTTTTGTTCTCCTGTGCGTATTTTAAGGTGTCTAAGATTTCCTCGTGATTGATAAACTCGTCCGCAACGGTTGATTTCGGATCGTATTTGTACATAAATTTCTCCCCTTCTTGACAAACTGCAATTTTTTCTATAGAATAAGACAAAGAGGTGTTAATTATGGAAACAAGAATTGCTTTAATAGGAATAATCGTGGAGGACTTAAACTCCACCGAAAAAATAAACGACATACTGCACGAATATGCGCAGTACATAGTAGGCAGAATGGGACTGCCGTACAAGCAGAGAAACGTATCCATAATATCGGTTGTGGTTGACGCTCCTCAAAATGAAATATCTGCCCTGTCCGGAAAACTCGGTATGGTACCGGGTGTAAACAGTAAGGTGCAGTTTACTAAAGCATAATCTTGCTGCTCGGATAATAACCCTCGCCGTCAGATAATATAATTATACCATATTTTATGCAGATGTCAATAACAATCTTGTGCGAAAGTATAAGGAGACGATCGAAAAACAGATGCGGAAAAATCCGCATCTGTTTTTTATTACTTAAATCTGTATTCCGTTGTTGTATCGTATATTTCGCCTTTTTTAAGAACAGGGGTCGGGAAATGTCCGATATTTATCGCATTGGGGAAGCCCTGCGTTTCAAGGCAGAATGCATGGTGCATACCGTACACGGCGTTATCCTTACATGGAATTTCATCTACATAATTTCCCGAATAAAGCTGCATACCGCACTCGCTTGTGTATACCTCCATTGTAATACCCGTTTTTGCGCTGTGCGCCTCTGCCGCCTTGCGGTAGCCTCTGCCGTTTATTGCAAAGTTGTGGTCATAGCCGAGATATGTGTCCATCATACCGAAATCCGATTTAATATCCTGACCTATCGGCTTTGCTTCTCTGAAATCGAACGGAGTACCGTCCACCTTCAAAACCTCGCCCGTCGGTATGCAGTGAACATCGCCTGCCGTGTAGAAATCCGAATTTATCTGCAATGTCTGATCGTAAACCGTACCGCTGTTATGTCCCGAAAGATTGAAATAGCTGTGGTTTGTGAAATTGCATATCGTGTCTGCGTCCGACTTTGCCTTATAGTTTATCATAAGCGCATTGTTCTTTGTAAGCGTATATGTAACGGTCACGTCCATAGTTCCGGGATAACCCTCGTCGCCGTCGGGCGATGTGAGCGAAAGCACGATTGAAGGCTCGTCTGCGCTGTCGTTTTCGATAACGTCCCAGACTTTTTTATTAAAGCCTTTGAAACCGCCGTGCAGATTATGTCCCTTTTTATTCAAGCCGAGCTGATACTTTTTGCCGTTAAGCTCAAATTTTCCCTCTCTTATTCTGTTTGCGTTTCTGCCGACAAGCGCACCGAAATAGCCGTCACGGTCTTCATATTGTTCAAGCGTTTCGTGACCGAGAACAACATCCGTCTTTGCACCGTCCTTTGTTACAACAAGCTTTCTGATAACGCCGCCGTAGCTTAAAATCTCTGCCGACAAGCCGTTTTGGTTATCCATTTCATAAGCGAAAACCCGCTCGCCGTCTTTTGTTGTACCGAATAATCTTTTTGAAATTGACATTGTGTGCCTCCTTATTCTTTACCTAATATCTCCAAAGCTTCCTCCAAAGGATTTCCCGTTGAATCGAGCCAATGTATACGTTCGTCACGGCGGAACCACGTAAGCTGCCGCTTTGCGTACCGCCTTGAGCTTTGCTTTATAAGCTCAACGGCATCCTCATACGAACACTCGCCGTTAAAATAATCTATAAGCTCCTTATAGCCTATCGCTTTCATTGAATTGAGCGCTTTTGTATAACCCATATCGACAAGGCGCTTTACCTCGTCCGAAAGACCGTCACGGAGCATTATATCCACTCTTTTGTTTATTCTCTCGTACAGTGCCTCCCTGTCCCACTTTATACAGAACATTACGGCGCTGTATCTGCCCTCCGTCTGCTTTGTCATCTCCTGATGTGCGGAGATTGTTTCGCCTGTCAGGCGGTAAAACTCTATCGCGCGTATCACACGCCGAACGTTGTTCGGGTGTAACCTTTGCGCACTTACGGGATCAACCTCCCTTAAAAGCTCCAGAAGCGCTTCGTTTCCGTTTTCATCGGCGTATTTTTGCAATTCTGACCGCATTTCATAATCCGTTTCGGTTTCGCCGAACGTTACGTCGTTCACAACGGAATTAATATACAAACCCGTGCCGCCGCACATAACGGGCATTTTTCCCCGCGCGGCAATATCGGAAATTACGCCGTGCGCCATATCAGTATAATCGGCAACGCTGAACTCTGCGTCCGGCTCGAGAAAGTCGATAAGGTGGTGCTTTACCTCGCTTCTCTCCTCCGCCGTAGGCTTTGCCGAGCCTATATCCATATACTTGTATATCTGCATACTGTCAGCCGATACTATCTCTCCGCCGACCGCTTTTGCAATGTCTATCGCAAGCCGTGTTTTTCCCGATGCGGTAGGTCCCGCAACCACTATTAAAGGCTGTTTTTTCATACTATTCGCTTAAATTCCTTTTCCAGTTCTTTTTTGCTCATTGTAATTATTATCGGTCTGCCGTGCGGACATGTATTTATGTTTTCAAGCCTTAAAACACGCTTTACAAGGTTTTTCATTTCCTCCGTGCCAAGCCGCATATTTGCCTTAATTGCGGACTTGCACGCTATACTGTACATTATACACTGCTTTTTTTCAAATATCAACTCTTTTTTCAAATTTTCCGCCTGAGTCAACAGCTCACGCATACAGTCCTCAACCTCGCCCAGCTCGATGCTTCCGGGAACGGCACGTATTATTATTGTTTCCTCGCCGAAGATGTCCGACTCAAAACCCATTTCGTTGAACAGCTCCGCATTGTCCGAAAATGTTTCCATTTCTCTGCCGTCAAGCGTCATAATAACAGGCTCTATAAGCATTTGCGGGGTCATACGCTTTTCCTCTATTTCGCTTTTAAGCTCCTCGTATTTCAAGCGCTCGTGTGCCGCATGCTGGTCGACTATCAGCATTTCATCGCCTTTTTCGGCTATTATATACGTGTCGAACACCTGTCCGACTATCTCGAAATACTCATCGGCAAACACGTTTGTTTCCTTTGGTATTTCCTGCGGCTTTTCCTCCTCTTTGGGAGTTTCCATTTTGAGCGGCATATCGTTGATTTTTAAAATATCCGCATATTTTTCTTTCATATCCTCCGCCGGCTCGGATTTGGACGCAGACGGCATAAACGGATTTTCGTACGGATTATACAACGGCGTTTCGGGGCGTTTTGTCATACTTTTGGGTATGGACGGCTCCGGCGTGAACGCAATTTGTTCTTTGGGAACATCCTTTTTGAAAATTTCGGATTTGAGCGGTTCCTCTTTTTCCTCACGCTCGATTTTGGGAACGTTCGGTATTGCGTAAAGCGCATTTTTAACGCCGTAATACACCGTATTGTACACCTCACGCTCATTTGAGAACTTGACCTCAAGCTTTGTCGGGTGTACGTTTATATCCACCGCTTCGGGGTTTATTTCGATATTCAGAACCGCAAACGGGAACTTGCCTATCATTATCTGATTTTTGTACGCCTCCTCGAGCGCACGTATCATCAGCGGACTTTTTATGTAACGCCTGTTCACGAAAAAGCTCTGGTGCGTGCGCTTTGCGGTCGACGCCGTGCCTTTTCCGATAAGTCCGCTTATTTTCATACCGCTGTTTTCGTATTCCACCTCTAAGGTGTTTTTTGCGTAATCTTTGCCGTAAACGGTGTATACTGCATTATTGAGATTATTGTCGCCTGCCGAAAACAGCTTTTCCTTGCCGTTTACGATAAGGCGGAACGATATTTCGGGGTGTGCGAATATGAGCCTTGAAACAACATCCGTTATATATCCTGCCTCGGTGGAGTCTTTTTTCAAAAATTTGAGTCTTGCCGGGGTGTTGTAGAACAAATCCTCAACTATTATGGTTGTGCCGTTCGGCGTGCCTGCGTCCTCGGACGAAAGGATTTCACCGCCCGTACAGGTTACGCAAACGCCCGTATCGTCCGACTCACGCTTTGTATACAGGCTCGCCTTTGAAACCGCTCCGATACTCGACAGCGCCTCGCCTCGGAAACCAAGCGTATAGATTGCGTCAAGGTCGCTTTCAGACTGTATTTTGCTTGTTGCGTGGCGCAGAAAGCATATTTTCGCATCGTCGGCGCTCATTCCGCTTCCGTTGTCGCTCACACGCATATACGTTGTACCGCCGTCTTTTATCTCGATTGTTATCATATACGAGCCGGCGTCTATACTGTTTTCCACAAGCTCCTTGATGACGCTTGCAGGTCTTTCAACAACCTCGCCTGCGGCGATTTTATTTGAAATTTCTGTATTCAGCAGATGAATTTTTCCCATATTGCGTTCCTTTCCTAAATTTCCTTTGCTTTTTCCGACAGTTTATAAAGCATATTGAGCGCCTCGATCGGAGTAAAGGTTGTGACGTCCGTTTCTTTCAAAATATTTGCAATCTCCGCCGCCGCCGTATCGGCAAAGCCTATCTGATTGCTTGTATCTTCTTCTTTTTTATCGTTTTTATATGCCGAGCTTATCTCGTCCAACTCGACTTTTTTAAGTATTTCCTTGGCTCTCGATATAACCTCTTTCGGAAGTCCGGCAAGCGCCGCAACCTCAACGCCGTAGCTGTCGTCCGTACCGCCGCGGATTATTTTTCTTAAAAACGTTATGTCGTCGCCGCGCTTTTTGACGGCAACGCAGTAATTTTTAACGCCGTCGGTCTTTCCCTCAAGTCCCGTAAGCTCATGATAATGCGTTGCAAAAAGCGTTTTTGCGCCTATTTTCTTTTTGCTTAAAATGTATTCCGCAACCGCCCACGCAATCGAAAGTCCGTCAAACGTGCTTGTGCCTCTGCCTATTTCGTCAAGGATTATAAGGCTGTTTTTCGTGGCGTGCTTTAAAATATTGCTGACCTCGTTCATTTCAAGCATAAACGTACTCTGCCCCGACGCAATATCGTCCGACGCTCCCACTCTTGTGAAAATCCTGTCCACGATACCGATTTTTGCGCTCTTTGCGGGAACAAAGCTGCCCATCTGCGCCATAAGCGTTATTACGGCAACCTGGCGCATATACGTTGATTTACCTGCCATATTCGGTCCTGTAAGCATAATCATACGGTTTTCGTCGCAGTCAAGCAAGGTGTCGTTCGGAACGAACATAGAGTTTTTAGACATCTTTTCCACAACGGGGTGTCTGCCCTCTTTTATGTCGATAACGCCGCTGTCCGACACGGACGGCATACAGAAGTTTCCTCTGCTTGCCGATTCCGCAAGCGAATACAATGCGTCCGTAACGGAGATTATATCCGCCGCCGTTCTTAAGCGGTCTATCTCACCCACCACGCTTTTGCGCACCCGGTCGAAAAGATAGCTTTCGAGATTTAATATTTTTTCCGACGCTCCGAGTATTGTATTTTCCAGTTCCTTAAGTTCCGGAGTTATGTAGCGTTCGCAGTTTGTAAGCGTTTGTTTTCTTATATAATCCTCCGGAACAAGGTCTTTATACGAATTTGTTATTTCTATATAATAACCGAACACCTTGTTAAAGCCCGTTTTGAGTTTCGGTATGCCCGTTCTCTCACGCTCACGCTGTTCAAGCTCATGCAGCCACATACCGCCGTTTTCCTTTGCACGGCGCAGTTTGTCCAGTTCTTCGTTAAAGCCGTCGTTTATTATATTGCCGTCCTTTAAAAGCGGCGACGGGCTTTCCTTTATTGCACGCTCCAGTAAATCACGCACGTCCTCCAACAAATCGAAATTTCTTGACATTTCCGCCAAAATGGGCGATTTTGTGCCTTTAAGCGCATATTCGAGCGCAGGGAGTTCAATAAGCGTTTCACGCAGTGACGCCATATCTTTAGGAGTTGCCGAGCCGAGCGAAAGGCGGCTGATTATTCTCGATATGTCATACGTTCTTGACAGCACCTCGCTTAGTTCGCCGCGGAGCATCATATTTTCGTAAAGCTCCTTTACGGAGTAAAGGCGCTTATTGATTGCGTCCGCACTTATGAGCGGACGTTCCGCCCACTGCTTTAAAAGCCTTGCGCCCATAGATGTGTTTGTGCGATCCAAAACCCACAGTATCGAACCGCGCTTTGCACGGTCACGCATAGTTTCCGTAACCTCAAGGTTACGGCGTGTTGCGGCGTCAAGTTCCATATACTGATTAACGCTGTAAACCGTCAGCTTATCGAGATAATCTATGCTCGTTTTTTGCGCATATTCAAGGTAATTGAGCATTGCGCCGACAGCTTTTACGGCATTTGGGCTGCTGCCGAGATTAAGCTCGGAAATATCTTTTCCGAACTGCTTTGAAACCTTTTCCTCCGCATTGCCCTCAAAAAAGCTGTCGTTTTTATCGTTAAGGCTCATATGAAATCGCATATCGACATCATTTGCCAGACTCTTTACCGCAAGCGAATTTGCCACGATTTCCTTAGGCGCAAACCGTGCCGTTTCGTTTAATATTTCGTCCTTTGTGCTGAGTTCGGCGGTGTATATTTCGCCCGTTGAAACGTCCGACACGGAAAATCCAGATTTTCCGTCCGCTCCCGTGAAAATTACCGCAAGATAGTTATTTGTTTTTTCGTCAAGCAGCTCCTCGTCAACAACCGTTCCAGGCGTTACCACACGCACAACTTCACGCTTGACCATTCCCTTCGCAAGCTTCGGGTCCTCCGTCTGCTCGCATATGGCAACCTTGTAGCCTTTGTCGATAAGGCGTGAAATGTACACCGACGCCGCATGGTACGGCACACCGCACATGGGTGCACGCTCCGCCAGACCGCAGTCTTTTCCCGTGAGCGTAAGCTCCAGCTCACGTGATACCTCTACGGCGTCTTCGAAAAACATTTCGTAAAAATCGCCCAAGCGGTAAAAAAGTATGCTGTCCGGGTATTCTTCTTTTGTTTTGAGATAATGCTGCATCATCGGTGACAGCTGTTCGTTTGCCATTTTCGGAAATTCTCCTTTGTGAAATTTTGTGGGTCGATGAAGGCATCGACCCCTACGTTGGGGGTGGGATGGGGCGGAGCGATGCGTGCATCGGCTTGCGGCAGGAGCAAGCCCCTGCCCTACGGCAGTTGCAATTATCGCATACGCAGTCTGTAGGGGTTGATGCCCTCATCAACCCGAATCGCCGTCCGTGTATTTAGTTTTAGGGCGCAATTTTTATCAGTGGCAGCCGCCGCAGGTACTGCAATCATGCGTACAATTGGGATCCTCGCCCGTAATATAATAATTCAAAATCTGATTTACCTGCTGTACAAGCTGATCAAAATCTCTTTTTGCCTCGATATAGTCACGTATAATTTCCGATTTCTCGCACATTTCCGCAAACGCACGGTTATTCGCCTCAATAGCGTCCTCTTTGGAGATTTTTCCGTTATGCATATCACGTGCGAGATTCATTCTGTTCAGATTAAATTCCTTTAAAAGCTCCGACGCTTCCTCGTCCGCCTGCTGTTTTGCCTCAAGCTCCTTAGCCTTTTTCATCAGCTCCGACGCCTGTATCAATTCTCCGAGTTCTCTTGTTTTTTCAAATATTTCAGTCATTTTGTATTTTCCTTTCTTTATTCCGCCAAAGAGCCGTTCAGGCTCCATGTGTGCGATTGTGTTATTTTTACTTTTACATATTTTCCGATAAGCGACTTATCGCCTCGGAAATTAACTATTTTCGAGCTTTCGCATCTTCCCGAAAGCATATTTTCGTCGTTTTTGCTCACGCCGTCCACAAGCACTGTTTCAATCCGTCCGACATATGCGTCGTTTTTACGCTTTGAGATTTCGTTTTGCACCTCTAAAAGACGATTGAAGTTTTTGTGTATTTCCTCATCGGAAAGCACAAAATCCAGTTTCGCCGCCGGCGTTCCCTCACGCTTTGAGTAGATAAACGAAAAGATATTGTCAAACTCCACACGGCGCAAAACGTCGAGCGTTTCCTCAAAGTCCTCGTTAGTTTCGGTGGGAAATCCAACTATAACGTCCGTCGAGAGCGAAATATCGGGGATTTCACGCTTTACCTTTTCTATTTTTTCAAGATACTGCGCCTTGGTGTACTTTCTGTTCATTTCTTTAAGCACTCTGTCCGAGCCTGCCTGGAACGGCAGATGAAGCTGATTGCACACCTTATCGCAATCACGTATCGTTTGTATAAGCTTATCGCTCAAATCCTTTGGGTGCGACGTCATAAAACGTATACGCCTAACTCCCTCTATATCGTTCACCATGCGCATAAGATCCGAAAAATCCACATCTCGCTCCAAATCCTTGCCGTATGAATTTACGTTCTGTCCCAAAAGCGATATTTCCGTACAGCCGCCCTCAACAAGCTTTCTCACCTCCGAAAGCACCGCCTCCGGCTCTCTGCTGCGCTCACGTCCTCTGACATACGGTACAATACAGTATGAGCAGAAATTGTTACAGCCATACATAACGCTTACCCATGCTTTTTCTTTGGTGTCACGCAGTATCGGAATATCCTCCGCAATGGCTCCTGCGCTGTCCTCTATGTCGACAACGGTCTTTTTCCTGTGCATAGCCTCGTAAAGCAGCTGGGGCATTTTATACAGCGCGTGCGTTCCGAAGATGAGGTCTACCTGCGGATGCACCTTTCTTATTTTCTCCGTTATATGCTCCTGCTGTACCATACAGCCGCATATACCGATTAGCATATTTCGGCGCTGTTCTTTTATGTGCTTTAAAATTCCCAGTCTGCCGAAAACCTTTTGCTCGGCGTTTTCTCTTACGGCACAGGTGTTGTATATTACAACGTCCGCTTTTTCGGGATCGTCCGTAAAATCAAACCCTGCTTCGCTTAACATTCCACGTATGCGCTCGGTGTCGTTTTCGTTTTGCTGACAGCCGTAGGTTTCCGTAAGCGCAAGCCGAACTCTGCCGTTTTTTGCGGCAAAATTTCCGTTATCCTCACGAAGCTTCATTATAAAGCTCTTTTGTTCCTTTATCTGTTCTTCCGTTATTTCAATCGCCATAATTTACCTCAAAAAACATAGTCAACAACACGGCGCTCGCTAACGTTCGGGCGTACGTAGTTTCTGCCGACCGCAACGTGGTCGGGGTGATTTTGGTACTTTTCCAAATCCTCTTTTGTGTCAAACACCGTTTCAAGCACGATGTCGGACGCCGCATCGGTTGTATTAAAATTTATTCCGACACGCAAATCTCTTAAAAAATCCATTTTTCCCTTCAGCGCCTCGAGGTTTTCCTTGATTGCGTTCATTTTCTCGGCTTTATCGGGAGTATCGTTCATTCTCCATACCACAATATGTTTTATCATAATATGTCTGTCCTTTCTTTTAATCACATATAGTATTATTATAACATTATTTTATATTTTTTTCAAGAATAATTGTTTTTATTTTAAAGGCGTGGTATAATATATTGAGAAACAATAATTTTCGGGGAGGATTTACCATGAAAAAAGCAATAAAGACGCTTGCCTTAACGGGCGGAATACTGTGCGCCGTAAAGGGACTTGACAACCGCCTTGAGGTGACGCACTACAACATTTCCTCGCCCAAAATACCGAAAAATTTTGATGGGTTCAAAATATTGCAGATTTCCGACTACCACTGCGACGCAATCCCGGGGATTGTGAGCGAAACGCATTGCGAAATGCCCGACATTATCGTATCAACCGGCGACCTTGCCGATGATGACGGCAGTTATGAGCCTGCGATACGTCTGTGCGAACAGCTTTTGAAGATTGCGCCCGTGTATGCGGTAAACGGAAACCACGACGTGTGGCGTGCGGATTACAAAAAATTCGACCGTGAACTTGCGGACACGGGGGTGAGAACGCTACACAACGAGCGCATACAGCTTGAAAGCGGCGGCGAAAGGATAGGCTTATGCGGCATTGACGATCCGCTTTCAAACGACGAGAAAAAATTCGGCAGAGGACTTGAAAAATCGCTGTCGCAACTACCGCCGTATCAGGGATATGACATTTTGCTTTTCCACCGCGCAAATATGTTTGATATGATAAAACAGCACGGTTTTGACCTTGTGCTTGCAGGACATATGCACGGCGGACAGATACGCCTTCCGAGCGGGCGGGGCATTGTTGCGCCGAAATCGGCATGGACGGGAAAAGCGTCGATGTTTTTCCCGAAATACGTGGGCGGACATTACAGATACGGCGATACGGAAATGATTGTAAGCCGCGGCTTGGGAAACCCGATGATAATCCCACGCCTTTTCAACCGTCCCGAAATAACGGTTATAACATTAAGGCACGGTGACGGATATGATAAGTGAGAGCGATTTGTTTTTGCCGGTTAAAACGCTTTTTGAAAATCTCGGCTACAGCGTGAACGCCGAGGTAAAGGACTGTGACGTTACCGCCGTAAAGGACGGCGTACTTGTGATTACGGAGCTTAAGAAAAATCTTTCCGTTACGCTCCTTGCGCAAGGGTTAAAACGTCAGAAAACGGGCGCTGTTACATACATTGCCGTTCCGAAACCGAAAAACTATTCAAAAAAGAAATTCCGTGACACGCTTTTTGTGATACAAAAGCTGGAACTGGGACTGATATTTGTAAACCTCAAAGGCGCTCATTCATACGCCGAGATAATCTGCGACCCGACTCCGTTTTCACCGCCGAGAGCGAACAAAACGAAATTCAAAAGCATTATGCGTGAAATAGACGGGCGGAGCATAGATATGAACACCGGCGGTGTTACCGGCAGAAAAATTGCCACCGCATACACCGAAAAATGCATACACATTGCTTGTATTCTCGATATGTACGGCGAGCTTTCGCCCAAGCAGATACGTGAATACGGCGGCAGTGACGACTGCGGACGGATATTGTATTTTAATGCGTTCGGCTGGTTTTCGCACGAGCGCAAGGGCGTTTATTCTATAAATGACATCGGCAGACGGGGGTTAATGGAATATCCCGAATTGGAGCAGTATTACACGGAAATGCTGATGCAAAAGAAGATATAATAAAACCGAGCCTTATAAAGGCTCGGTTTTTTATGTTTCCGCATTAGGGACGATGTGGGCATCGTCCCCTACCGCAAAATTGTATGTGTTTTTCTTTTCGGCAGGAGCAAGCCCCTGCCCTACAGTGTGCAGTTTTCGCAATCCGTAGGGGTTGATGCCCACATCAACCCGAAATGCCGTTTATATATTATGCGGTTTATTGTTTACAGTTCTTTATGCTTATCAAAAAACTTTTTCGTTTCGGACGCTATAACACCGCTCAATGCGAACAATGCCACAAGGTTCGGGAACGCCATAAGTCCGTTGAATATATCCGCAATACCCCAAACAATGGATACCGTCAGGTACGGACCTATGAATACTGCCGCAATATACAGCCATCTGAATACTTTAACGGCTGTCATATTTCCGTGTGTGAGGTATTCAAGACATCTTTCCGAATAGTAATCCCAGCCGAGAATAGTTGTGAATGCGAAGAATGCAAGACACGCCATAAGCAGGAATGAGGATACCTGTGACGGGAACGGAAGTCCGTTCTGCCACGCATAGCTTGTTATCTTAACGCCCTCGAACGCATCGGGAATATACTGATTTTGCGCACCTGTAACAACAATCGAAAGACCTGTCATTGTACATATAACGATAGTATCGATAAATGTACCCGTCATGGTTACAAGACCCTGTCTTACGGGGTTGTTTGTCTGTGCTGCCGCAGCAGCTATAGGAGCAGAACCGAGACCTGCTTCGTTCGAGAAAATTCCTCGTCCGATACCTTTCTGCATCGCCATTTTAATCGTAATACCTGCTGCCGCACCAAGAGCCGCTTTGGGTGCAAATGCACTTTTTACAATAAGCACAACAGCTCCGGGTATAGCCTTAATGTTAAGTATAAGGATTGCAAGTACAAGTACAACATATAATATCGACATAAAAGGAACGATGATTTCCGACACCTTTGCAATTCTCTTTATACCACCGATTACGACAAGTACAACAAGAATTGTAACAACAATACTTGTTATAACTGTTGCCCATGTATATGACTGAGCGCCTATGTTAAGTGCGATACTTGCCTTCTGAGGATCAAAGAAATCCTGAACAGCGCTTGCGATACCGTTAATCTGCGTGATTGTACCGATACCGAGAATACCTACCATAACGCCGAAAAACGCAAATATTTTGGCAAGCCATCTCCACTTCATGCCCATACCCTTTTCTATGTAATAGAAAGGACCGCCGAGAAAACGTCCGTCCGGCGTTTCCTGACGGTACTTAACCGCAAGAAATCCCTCAGCATATTTTGTTGCCATACCGAAAAATGCCGCAAACACCATCCAGAAAAGCGCTCCCGGACCGCCGGCACATATAGCCGTTGCAACACCTACGATGTTTCCCGTTCCTATGGTTGCCGAAAGAGCCGTGCACAGTGCGCCGAAGCTTGTTACTTCGCCTATGCCGTCTTCCTCGTTCTTGATCATAAACTTCAAAGCTTTAGGTAAATGCTTTACCTGTAAGCATTTTACTCTTACCGTAAGATATATTCCTGCCGCAAGAATAAGTACAATAAGGGGTATTCCCCACACATAGCCGTCGATTGTATCGACAATTTTGGTTAGTTGTTCCATTCAACTGTCCTCCTTAAAATTTTTTCTTACCCCAAAAGGGCTTTCTCCCTGTATGAACTTCCGTTCAAAAAAATAAAGCCGTATAATCGGCTTTGAAGCATTTAAGGATGGCTTGTTTTCCTGCCCTGTCCTTTTGCCTGAGAGATACAAAATACATAAGTATTTCTTACACCTTCGGCGCCCGGTTTTACCCGAAACTCTCCAGAGTCCGTATAAATACTTGACTATTATATCATACTTTTCGTCAAATTTCAATATTTTTTTGTAAGAAATTATAAAAAGCGTGCCGATACCGTACACCGACACGCTTTTTTGCGTTAAAGTTCAATTAATAATTCCTTATTTTTTTCGAGCGGATAGCGTTTTCCGTTCCAAATGAGAGTTCCGCCGTCCGTTTCGGAAACGACCGAAAGCTTTTCATCCGAAAGGTAAACCGATACGTATCCGTCTCCGGCGTAAACCTTTCCGTCTATAAATCCGAAGCCGCCCTTGTTCGGCTTAACCTCAAAGGTTTTATAGCCGGGCGAGGTCGGATACACTCCGAGGTAATACCGTCCCAAAAGATATATCGGCGACGCACCCCATGCATGGCACAGCGATTTGCCGTACTTATTGCCGTACATCGCATAATGCTCTGCACCCGAAAGCTGCGGATTAAATTCCTCCCATACGGTTGTAGCGCCAAGCTCCGCCATACCCTTCCAATATGACTTGAACATATTTTCAATATACCCGTATCTTCCGAGCATACCCATTACGTCAAGCTCATACCCCTCAAAATACGGCGTTGTTATCTGCGGTATCTCGGGGTTATTTATAACGTTTTCAAAAATGCTTTTTGTCTGCTCCTCCGTTGCGATACCGTACATAACGGCGAATATGTTTGCGTGACGTGTGATGCTGTCCGTTCCGTTTTCATAGTTTTCACGGAATGCACCCTTACTTTCGCACCAGTAATACTCATTTACTTTTTTGACAAGCTCCTCCGCCGTATCGGCATACTTTCTGCCGTCGGCTCCGACAATATCCGCAAGCTTTGCCATTGTTCTGTTTGCGGCAATCCACAGCATCTGTTCGGCGCAAATTGCGCCTTTCTTCTCCATTTCCGCCCAGTCGATAAATATCCAGTCGCCCTCTTTTCCCGTTATAAATCCGTCCTTATTGGCGTCTTTTGCACAGTAGTCCATAAGCGACACGGCACGGGGGTAAATAAATTTGATAAATTCATCGTTCCCGTATTCTAGATAATAATCGTAGAGCGCAATTATCCAGTAAAAACTGTAATCGGTTATTGTATTTATATGCTCTCTTACGGGGTCTTTTCCCCTTAATCCGATAAGACTGCGCTCGACAATGCCCTTGTCGGCATAGAGATAGTTACAGAATTTAAACGCCTGATACGCATCTCCGCACCACAGCCAGCGGTCACGCTTAACCGCCTCCATAAGTACCTCACGGCACGTAAGGCTCAGCGTGTATGCGCACATTTCCCATATTCTGTTTACGTCATCGTCATCGCATTTAAAAGAGCCTTTCCGCTCCAGCGGCAGATACTCGACATCTGCTTTTACAACGGCATTTTTTGCACCCGTTATAAAAATAAACCTGAACGCACGCTGACGGAGCCTGTACTCCTCCGCACCGTCCACATCCTCAAACAAAATGGAATACTCCGTATCCAGAGCCTCCTCTTTTGACTCGCCGTAGCTTATGTGCAGTTTATCGGCAGTGTTTACACCGCTTATGTTCAGAAAACCGAAAATTTCTTTTCCGAAATCAAACAATATACCGCCGCTTAATTCTTCTTTGAAAACAGGCACGGCCTCTTTATATGCGAATATGAAATTTTCGGGATTTTTATTGGGCGAATCGTACTGTTTTTCACAGCCGACAGGTATCTTTTTGGAATTTTCCAGCGTATACCAACTGCCGTCCGTTGCGCAGACATCGCTTTCCAGATACGCCGACGGCAGACCACTTGTGTTCATAACACGTATGCAAAAGTTATGCGCTCCTGCGGAAACGGAAATATTTTTACCCGACATATACATTTTGCCGTCAATCATTATATAACCCTTGCCGTTCAAATGCAAATTTATATAACCGTCATTTTCCGTGGTTATTTCATTATAAAATGTAACCATACCCTCAACGGCAGATACTTTCCAAAACACGGGATAGTCCGCACCGTATTCCTGACGCCGTGAATTTACGAGGTTTGTATGAAAAATTTCGTAATCACCGTAATTCCATATCCAATAGCTGTTCATCTTTTTCCTCCGTTATTTGTTTTTGTTATAAAGAATTATAAGTCCTTTCAAAAGCAAATCTTCATCAAGTATTATGTCACGGCGGCACAGAGGAACAACAATACCGGCAAGTCCGCCCGTTGCGACAACGGTTGCTTTTGTGCCGAGTTCCTCTTCAATGCGTTCTGCCATTCCGTCAAGACTTGCCGCCGTCGAATACAAAATACCGCTTTTCATTGCATCTATCGTGTTCGGACCGATTATGTTTTTGGGTGGATCAAAGCTTATTTTCGGGAGCTGCGCCGTTCTGCCGACAAGCGAATCAAGCGAAACCTTCATACCGGGCATTATTGCTCCGCCACGGTATTTACCCTCGCCGTCTATTACGGAAAACGTGGTCGCCGTTCCCATATCTATTATAATAAGGGGGAGCGGATATTGGCTTGTGCCTGCGACTGCGTCCACAACGAGATCGCTTCCGAGCTGAGCCGGATTGTCCGTTCCTATGCAAAGTCCCGTTTTTATTCCGGGACCCACAACCATAATTTTACCGTCCGTAAGCTTATGCACCGCCTCTTTTACGGTATTGGTAAGCGACGGCACAACGGACGATATAATACTTCCGTCAACACCGCCCATATCCTCGCCGTGCAGAGTGAAAATGTTTTTTATAAGTATGGCATACTCCGGCGCAGTTGCGGAATGATTGGTTGAAAGCCGTTCCGTAAACAGTATTTTATCACCGTCACAGCCGCCGATAACTATATTTGAATTTCCTATATCTATTGCAAGTATCATTATGTTATTCTCCCTCAAACAATTGCCCGTGCTTTTCATAGCTTGATATTTTGGTAATTTTGTTTTCAGCGTCAACAAACACAACCTTGGGCGGATTTTTCTTTATTTCATCGGCGCACATCTCGGCATACGCCATAATTATTACCTTGTCCCCCACGTTTGCAAGCTTTGCGGCGGCGCCGTTTAAGCATACCACGCCGCTCCCGCGCTCGCCTGCTATGGTATAGGTTTCAAGGCGGTTTCCGTTGTTTACGTCTGCCACCTGGACTTTTTCGTACTCGTATATTCCCGCCGCCTCGAGAAGCTCCTCGTCAATCGTTATGCTACCGACATAATCGACCTCCGCCTGCGTCACCGTGGCGCGGTGTATCTTGCTTTTTAGCATTGTTATCTGCATTTTATATCAATCCCTTATTCCGTAATAAAATTATCGATAAGACGTGTCTTGCCGATATACACCGCTATTGCGCATAATATCGGTTTTTCAAGTGTTTTTACCTGCTGCATGGTGAGTGAGTCAACTATTTTCACGTAATCTATCTTTGCGAGCGGCTCTTTTTCTATTTCGGCTTTCATTGCCGAGGTTATCTTTTCGGCATTCATTTCTCCGCTGTCAGCCATTTTTTTGCCGAGCATTATACTTCTGGAAAGAACAAGCGCCGCTTTTCTTTCCTCTGCGCTTAAATACGTGTTTCTCGAGCTTTTTGCAAGTCCGTCTGCCTCACGCACTATCGGACAGCCGTGAACGCATATATCCATATTAAGGTCTTTTACCATACGCTTTATTATTGCAAGCTGCTGTGCGTCTTTCTGACCAAAATATGCGTTGTCGGGCGTTACGATATTAAACAGCTTTGTCACAACCGTACACACACCCCGAAAATGTATCGGACGGCTTAATCCGCACAGCTCCTGCGTAAGCACGTCCATATCAACGTGCGTGCAGAACATATCGTCATACATTTCCTCCGGCTCGGGGTTGAATATTATATCTGCGCCATGTTCCTCGCACAATTTGCTGTCATGGTTTATATCTCTCGGATAGCTTGCGAGGTCCTCATTGGGAGCAAACTGTATCGGATTTACAAAATCCGATACAACAGTTCTGTCATTATCCTTTACCGATGCGTCTATAAGGCTTGCGTGTCCCTCGTGAAGATAACCCATGGTGGGAACGAGTCCCACGCTTAAGCCCTGTCTTTTCCATTCCTTTACGATTTTTCGCACTTCATCTGCGGTTTTTATTATTTTCATTTTAAACTCCAATCTTACAAATCATAACGTGAAAAAATTCCCCTCCTTGAAAGGAGGTGAGATGCGAAGTGTTTTTCACGTTATCTGCATTAAGTTACAATTTCTCTATAATTTCGGGCGCTATTTTAAACGTGTGCTCCTCCGACGGGAAAGCGCCCGACTTAACTTCGTTTATATACTCTTTAAAAGCGTTTTTCATAAGCTCGCCGGCATCGGCAAATTTCTTTGCGAATTTGGGTACAAATTCGCCGTACATTCCGAGCATATCCTGATAAACAAGCACCTGTCCGTCACAGCCTGCCCCCGCTCCTATGCCGATTGTCGGTATTTTTACCGATTTCGTTATTTTTTCTGCCAAAAGCGCCGGCACACATTCAAGCACAACCGCAAACGCTCCCGCCTCCTCGACAATTTTTGCCTCCTCTATAAGCTGTCTTGCACGCTCCTCCGTTTTTCCCTGTACACGAAATCCGCCGAAAGCGTTTACCGATTGCGGAGTAAGACCTATATGCGCCATAACGGGGATTTGTGCGTCCGTTATCGCACGTATCTGCTCGCTTACTGCGGCGCCGCCCTCAAGCTTTACTGCGTGCGCACGCCCCTCCTTGATAAGTCTTCCTGCGTTCTTTACTGCGTCATAAACCGAGGTCTGGTATGACATAAAGGGCATATCGGCAATTACCATTGCGTTTTTTGCTCCTCTTGCCACCGCCTTGGTGTGATGCAGCATATCCTCCATTGTAACGGAAAGCGTGTCCTCATAGCCGAGCATTACCATGCCCAGCGAATCGCCGACAAGTATCATATTTACTCCTGCCTCATCCTCCAGCCGCGCGGTGGAAAAGTCATAGGCGGTGAGCATAGATATTCTGTCGCCGTCGTCTTTCTGCTGCAATGCGGTCAAAACCGTATTTTTCATATGAATTCCTCCTTGTTACTATTCCCTGTTCGGGATACAATACATTTCAGATTCTGTCCAAAGTGTATTATAACATTTTTCTTCCCGATTATCAACCACTAAATTTAAAATGCCCGATTTGACATTTTAAAAGAAATTTAGTATAATGGGGGTGATACGATGTTTAGCCGCACTTATGCGGCGGAATGGAGAACAAAATGAAAAAGATAATTACAATGTTAATGACTGCGGCGATAGCCGTCACGGCGTCTGCGCCGTGCGCCTTTGCGGCGGAGAGCTGGCGTGACGCTTTTGTAACACGCCTTATGAAGCTTTTGTCTACGGACAATACATACTCGGAGGTCGTTCTTACCGACCTTGACAAGAACGGTATTCCCGAGGCGTTTGTACTGCGCACGGGCGTGAACGGCGGAATTTCGTCAGGATTTACCCTGGCAGGAAACACCGTTTCCGAGATAAACGTTCCCGGTAACGTTACGGGCGGCTGTCTGACGGATATTTCCGTACATCATAAAGAGGGACGGGATATTTTTGTCGGCAGAGAAATACCGAGATATTCCTCCGTTATCCGCTATTACAAAATCGAGCTTGACGGCTACGACCTCATCTGCACAAAGATAAACAAAGAGGACATAAGCCCGTACCCGACAATCCCGTATGTGGATATGTACGGAAGAAACTTTATGTCAAACGGCATACCGAACAGAAATCTTATAAAGAAATTTATCGACAGCTACAACGGCGTAAACGTTCTTACGGCAAACAATTCGCAGGCAAGAGTTACGGTTGACGGAAACGAAGTTGACGTTTCGGGATTTTCCGTAAATGGATCAAACTATTACAAAATACGCGATATTGCAATGGTACTGCGGACAACGGGCAGCCGGTTTAACGTTAAATGGGACGCCGCAAGGGACGGAATTTCGATTGTGACGGGTGAAAAATACGAGATAGTCGGCGGAGAGCTGGCGGAAAATTCGGGAACGGTGACGGACATTTACGAAAACCAATCGCCGATATTTGTTGACGGGGTTGAGACGGAAGTGGTTTCGTACGTTATAAACGAAGAAAACTATTTCAAGATACGTGACCTTGCCGACATGGCAGGGTTCGGCGTCGACTGGGACGCAGACACCGACACGGTGGTAATAACAACGAGATAAACAATAAGCCTGTCGGCAAGTTTTGCCGACAGGCTTATTGTTTAGTTTTTATCCCTTTTATACTCCGACGGAGAAACCTCCTCGAACTGGCGGAACGTTCTCGAAAAATAATGCACGGACGAAAATCCCAGACGCTCCGAAATCTGCGAAATATTCAGCTTGCCTTCATCCATAAGCCGCTTTGCCGCCTCGATTTTTCTGTAACGGCAATACTGTATCGGACTCATACCCGTATATTCCCGAAACATTCGCTCCAGTGCGGATTTGCTGAGCATTGATTCCTCGCACAAATCATCTATTGTGAAAATATTGCCTATATGCTTGTCTATCCACTCCGTAAGCAATACAATTCTTTCTTTTTGCTCGTTTTCACGGATTGTCATAGATGAAGATATTCGGTTATCACAGCCGCCGCCCCGCAGAAGGTCAATCAACAAAATCTGCAGATAGCAATTTAGCATTTGCTCCGACGCATATTCCTCCGTTCCGGGCGGCGAAACCTTACGCTTTTGCAGTTTCCGATACCGTGCGTTTGCCAAATCCGTCGAATACGCCTTTTTCGCCTCACGTATAATTCCCACAAGCAGGGAACGCTCATATTCGTTTATATAAAAAATACCGCCCGACAGCGCCTTTAACGCCTCGTTGTGACATTCAAACGAAACGACCACGATATTCGCCGCCGACGAGCCGTGTACGTACAGATCGTGAAATTCGTTCGGGGCAAACAGCGTAAGCTGATTTTGCCTTAAAACAAATTTTCGGTCGTCCGCTCTTGTAATCACTCCGCCTTTATCAATATACATCAGCTCCCAAAAATCATGCTTCTCACCGCTGAATGAAAATGTTTTTCTGTACCCGTAATAATGCACCGTATATATTTTTTCTATAGGGAACCTCTAAAAATTGATTCCCAATCATAATATTTTGCTATTTCGATTATTTTTTCAAAAATCAAGGCAAGAAATAGCCGATTGCCATTGATTCTCGCTAAATATTCAGGGAGGATAAGCCCT
>Ga0256404_1001052_pt1 | contig 69765 bp, 61 predicted proteins | sample RumenRJG_01DNA_FD_185990 | JGI IMG/M metagenome (GOLD analysis project Ga0256404, IMG submission 185990) | Bovine rumen microbial communities from Lethbridge, Alberta, Canada - RJG_01 | ecosystem: Host-associated > Mammals > Digestive system > Stomach > Rumen | place: Canada: Alberta | collected... | reverse complement strand
CTCCGGCGACGACCGCAACGGTAACGCACGTAGCGGAAGGTGAAGTAACGAACGCATTCAGCTACACGCTGGAGAACGCGGACTACTACAGCGACGTAACGAAGACGGAAGGCAAGCTGAGCATCAGTACGGCGACGCTGACGGTCACGACCGGAAGCGGCGAGAAGCCTTACGACGGCGAGGCGCTGACTGCAGCAGGAAACGTCACCGGCTACAAGAACAACGAGACGGCGACCTTCACGGTAACCGGTACTCAGACTGAAGTCGGCCACAGCACCAACACTTACACGCTGGTATTCGACAAGACCGCGGCAGAAACTGACTACACAGTCAGCCCGAGCCTCGGAACACTGACGGTAACAGCGAACACGACTAAGCTGACGATCGTATCTGCGACCGAGAGCAAGGAGTATGACGGAAGCGCACTGACGGCACCCGTATACACCGTAACTTACGGAGAGGGTGAGGATGCAGTAAGCGGACAGGCGACTGCAGGCGAAGACGGAACCTACACTTACAAGCTGCCGACGAAAGACGTTATCACGATCACGCCGGCAGAGAGTGCGACGGTAACGCACGTAGCAGAAGGCCAGGTAGCGAACGCATTCAGCTACACGATCGAGAACGCAAACTTCTACAGTGACGTAACGAAGACGGAAGGCAAGCTGAGCATCAGCAAAGCGACGCTGACGGTAACGACCGAAAGCGCAGAGAAGCCTTACGACGGAAGCGCACTGACTGCAGCAGGACGCATAACCGGCTACAAGAACAACGAGACGGCGACCTTCACGGTAACCGGTACTCAGACTGAAGTCGGCCACAGCACCAACACTTACACGCTATACTTCAAGGGCGAAGAAGGTGCAGACGAGACTGCGACCGCAGTCAGAAGCGACTACACGATTGACGATACGGTAGGAACGCTGACGATCACCATCAATGATGAAACTGAAATTATCCTTACCGCAGCAAGTGGAAGCAAGACTTACGATGGTAGTGCTTTAACGAGATCTGGTGTAACTGCAACTGGTTTGCCCGAAGGCTTCACCTGCGAGGCAAATGCTAGTGGTAGCCAGACAAATGTTGGTCACAGCAGCAATGTTGTGAACGATGGCTACAAATTCCTGGATGCTCAGGGTAACGACAAGACTTCTAACTTCACTAATGTTAAGAAGGTAGACGGTACTCTTACAGTCAACCCGAAGGCAATCACCATTACCGCCAAGAGTGAAGAATTCACTTATGACGGCAATGCACACAGCAACGCCGGTTACGACGTGGAAGGCCTGGTAGGCAATGATGCGGTCACCGCAACGGTGGAAGGCACCATCACCTTCGTAAGCCAGAGCCCGGTAACGAACAAACTGGTAAGATACGAATTCACGACCGGTAAAGAGGACAACTACACCGTAACGACCAAAGACGGCGAGCTGACGATGAAGAACGCAGAAGCTGCGATCACCATTACGGCAGCAAGCCAGGCTTGGACGTACGATGGAGAGGCTCACAGCAACACTGAAGTGACTGTAACTGCAGGCGAACTGCTCACCGGCGACGAACTGGTAGCAACTGCTGACGGCGAAGTCACGAACGTGGCAGACACCAAGGAAGGCAACAATGTCGTGGCTCAGGGCTATAAGGTAATGCACGGTGATGAAGACGTAACCAGAAACTACGTCATCACCACCGAAGCAGGTACCCTCACCATCAACCCGAAGGACGTCACCGTCAAGGCGGACAACAAGTCCAAGACCAGAGGCGGAACGGATCCCGAACTGACCGTAACCATCGATGGACGGGTCAGCGACGACGATCCGATCGATTACAAGATCGTAAGAGAAGAGGGCGAAGCTACTGGTACTTATAAGATCACTGTGACCGGCGACGAGCTCCAGGGCAACTACAAGGTAACCTTCGAGGATGGTACCTTTACCATTACACGCAAGTATACCCCGCCGAGAGATCCTGATCCCGATCCAGTCGATCCCGAACCCGATCCCGATCCCGTCGATCCGACACCGGATCCGACGCCCGATCCCGATCCGACTCCGGATCCCGAACCGATCGACGAACCGGAAGAGCCAGAGATCCCGGACAACCCGACTCCGCTCGCACCCATCGAGATCGAAGAGAACGATACGCCGCTGGCTCCGTACGTACCGTATGTTCCCGCGCCGGCTGCAGAGCCTGCAGAAGAGGAACTTGAGGACAACGACACGCCGCTGGCGCCGCTCGATCCGGTCGAGGTGGCGGAGGTACCGACCATCATCGATGAGCCGGTCACTCCGGCAGCAAACGGTGGCGGCTGGGCTCTCATCAACCTGATCCTTGCCGGACTCTCCGCGATCCTGGCGATCTTCGCTCTGACTGCAAAGAAGGACGAGGATGACGAGGAGAACGAGGACGACGAAGAAAAGGCCAAGAAGCACAGAATCGCTAAGCTGGGCGCTACGCTCCTGGCAGTGGCTGGAGTGGTCACCTTCCTCCTTACCGAGGACATGAGCCAGAAGATGGTGATGGTGGACAAGTGGACGCTGCTGATGGGTCTGTATGCGATCGGCGACGGACTGTTCACCTACAAAGCCCGCAAGGGTAAGGACGAGGAAGAGGAGCAGGCAAACGCGTAATGCGGATGTTTGCGGACCGAAAGCCTCCGACAACTAAAGAATAATTGCTGCGAAAGCGGCAAACGCACACCCCGCCCCGGCGGGGTGTTGCTTTTAAAAATTTAATGTGTTAAAGTGGAGGTGGCCGGCACTCGGCGCCGGCAGGTACAACGGATTTCATGCGGAGGTATTTTTATGAAGAAAGTTGACATGATTGTAAAGGCGCCTCATTTTTACACCATGGAAGGCGAGGGCGTCGGCTACAAGACCGGGGTCGCCATGATCGTAAACGGCGGTAAGATCGAGGGTTTTGCCGATGCGGCAACAGTAGACAGCGAATATAAGGCAGACGAGGTTCTGGACCTAAAAGATCATGTTATCTTCCCCGGACTCATCGATGCGCACATGCACTCGCTGGACAACGTGCTGCGCGGTCTGGCACAGGACACCAACAACTGGATGATGCTCGCCCTGCAGCCCTTCGTAAACGCGGCGGAGCACGACGAGAAGGTAAAGGGTAGCCGCGTGGCCATCATCGAAGCCATCAAGGCCGGCACCACCTGCCTGGGCGATTACAATATCGAAGTGGACAGCTGCGCGGAATTCATCACGAAGATCGGTGCCAGAGGCAACCTGGCTCCCATGTTCCGCGCTGCGAAGAGAAAGGTCTACTATCCCGGCGAGCTCTACGAGTTCGACGACGAGATGGGTGAACGCGAGATGAACGCCAACATCGAGACCTTCAATAAATGGCACAATAAGGGCAACATCCGCATCCTCTTCGGACCCCAGGGCGCGGACTTCATGAGCCCCGAGATGCTCCTCAAGGCTCAGAAAGCCGTTAAGGAGAGACATACCAAGATGCACCTGCACGTGCAGCAGGGCGACAGAGAGACCTACCAGATCGTGCAGAGATACGGCAAGCGGCCCACCCAGTTCCTGGACGAGCTGGGCATCCTGGATAAGGACCTCATCGCGGTCCACCTCACCGACTGCAACGACGACGAGACCAGAGTGGTCGCCAGAAGCGGCGCCGGTATGGTGGTCAATCCCGCCTCCATCGGCATCATCGACGGCGTGGTCTGCCCCTCCGTCGTCTTCCAGGAAGCGGGCGGCATGTGCGGTCTCGGCTCCGACCAGGCGCCGGGCAACAACTGCCACAACATCATCCACGAGATGAAGAACGTCTGCCTGTTCAATAAGATCAAGTATCAGAATCCGGAAGTCATGCCCGCCTGGAGAGCGCTGCGCATGGCCACGATCGAGGGCGCCAAGGCCATTGGCGTGGACGACGTCTGCGGATCCCTGGAAGAAGGCAAGAGCGCGGACTTTATCGCCGTCTCCCTCAACTTCCCCAGCATGCTGCCGGTCTACACCTATCCGATGCGCAACCTCGTCACCAACTTCGTCTATTCCGCGAGAGGCGAGGAGGTTACCCACAGCGTTGTGGCAGGCAAGGTCATTATGCGTGACCGCAAGATCTGCGCCATCGACGAACAGGAGTACCTGGATGCGGTCAAGGAATGCCCGAAGGCCATCGGCGAAAGAGCGGCCGCGGAGTTCAACAGCATCGACGGCATCAACAACAAGTACATGAGAGAGGGCAAGCTCTAAGATAGCATGAAGCATTTTAAGGACGAGGCCCAGCTGAAACGCGTGTTCCGGCTGTTCCTGTGCTGTGTGTTCTGCTACGGCATCGTGGAGGGCTTCAGTTTAAACATTTTCTCCAACTTTTTTAAAGATGCGTACAACGTGAGCGACCAGGTGCGCGGCTGGATCGAGACCCCCAGAGAGTCTCCAGGCGTGTTCTGCATGTTCTACCTGCCGGCCCTGGCTGCCTTCGCGGACGTACGGCTGGCGCGTTACGCCGTCATCGTGGACGCCATCGCGCTGCTGCTGATGGGCCTGCTGCCCACGCCGTTCTGGACCATGATGGTGTTCCTGCTGATGTTCTCTTTCGGCAGTCACACCTACTATCCGATGGAAAGCTCCATCGGCCTCGCCATCGCCGGCGAATCCGGCAATGTGGGTGAGACCCTGGGCAGGATCCGCGCAGTAGCTCAGGTCGCGTACTTCGTGGCTGCCACCTGCGTGTTCATCTTCTTCCGCAACGGCTTCTTCGACTTTACGGCCAGCATCCGCAGACCCTTTATCTTCGGTGCGATCGCCTGCGTCGCAGGGTTCTTCCTGCTGGGAAGCATCGAAAAGGATATGGCCTGGATGCCGCCTCGGCAGAAGGGCAAGCTCGTCATCAAGAAGGAGTTTACGAACTACTATCTGCTGACCTTCGCGTTCGGCATCCAGAAGCGCATCCGCATGGTATTTGCGCTGTGGATGTTTACGCAGCTGCTCGAAAAGAAGGCGGACTTTACGGCTATCCTGCTGATCGCCTCCGCTGTCGTCGGCATCTTCGTGTCGCCCCAGATGGGCAAGCTCCTGGACCGCATGGGCCAGAAGAAGGCCGTGATGTTCGAGGGCGCCTATATGCTGGTGATCTTTACGATCTACGGCTTCGTGGCCAAGGGCTTCGCGGAAGGCTCACTGCTCCTGACGAACATGGTGCTGTACTTCTCCATCGGCCTGTTCGTGCTGGCGGACCTCACGAAGTTCTTCGAGTTCTTCCACAACTTCGCCATGCGCAAGATGGCGACGGACGAGAAGGACATTTCGCCGACACTTTCCGTGGGTCAGGCGATTGACCACGTGATGGCCATTACGCTGTCGCCTCTGTTCGGCACCATGTGGGCTCACTTCGGCCCCCAGAGCGTATTCTGGACCTGCGCGGCCTTTTCCGTCGTACAGTTTCTCATCGCACCGCGGTTGCCGGAGAGTGACCCGGCCAAAACCGCCCAGAAGGCTTAAAACCGCCTCTTAGACGCAATTTCAACGCGCGGACGATAAATGAGTCGTCCGCGCTGTTTTTATGCGAAAACTGCCGGGTTTTCTGGTAGAATAGAGGACGTAAAGTCAGGAGAACACTATGGACTATTTTGCGGAATATAAAAGCAAGCTAACCACCGCAGAAGAGGCGGTGAAGGTCGTCAAGAGCGGCGACTGGGTGGACTACGGCACGAACATCGGATTCCCGAAGCTGCTGGATGCGGCGCTGGCCGCCCGCAGGGACGAGTTGACGGACGTCAAGATCCGAGGCAACCTCATCTTCGAGCCGATCCAGGCCGTGGAATGCGACCCGCTGCGCGAGCACTTCATCTACAACAGCTGGCACTGCTCCGGCTACGAGCGTTCGCTGTGCGACCGCGGCCTCTGCAACTTCATCCCCATGATCTTCCGCAACCTGGCGCCTTACTATCGTCACTTTCTGACGGTCAACGTCGCCATGGTCTGCGCTACGCCCATGGATAAGCATGGATTTTTTAACCTGTCCTGCGGATCGGGCGTCGCAAAGGCGATCCTGGACAAGGCGGATGTGGTCATCATCGAGGTGAACGAGAACCTGCCCAAAGTCTCCGGCGGCTACAGCCAGTGCATCAGCGTTACGGATGTGGACATGATCGTGGAAGGGGAGCACGGCCCTCTGCCGGAAGTGCCGGATCTTCCCATCACGCCGGCTGAGGAGACGATCGCCGGGCTCATCCTGGAACTCATCCCCAACGGCGCTACGCTGCAGCTCGGCATCGGCTCCATGCCCAACGCGCTGGGCAAGATGATCGCCAAGTCCGACCTGAAGGACTTCGGCATGCACACGGAGCTGTGCTCGGACGCCTACGTGGATCTGGCGGAGGCGGGCAAGCTCACGAACAAGAAGAAGACGTATCTGCAGGATGTGGGGGTCACCGGCATGGCCTTCGGCACGAAACGCACCTACGAATACGTGGACGAGAACCCCTGCGTCACCTTTATGCCCCTGGAGTTCGTAAACGCCGCGGAGATCATCGCGCGCAACGACAACATGATCTCCATCAACAACTGCATCGCCGTGGACCTGTTCGGCCAGGTGACCGCCGAGAGCGCCGGCACGCGGCAGATCTCGGGCACCGGCGGGCAGCTGGACTACCTGACAGGCGCAGCCATGTCGAAGGGCGGCAAAGCCTTTATCTGCCTTACATCCACGTTTACGGACAAGTCCGGAAAGGTGCATTCGAACATCCGCCCGACGTTCCAAGGCGATATCGTGACAGATCCCAGAAGCCAGGCCTACTACCTCGTAACGGAGTACGGCCGCGTGAACCTCGTAGGCAAGACCACCTGGGAGCGGGCGGAGGACATCATCTCGCTGGCTCACCCGGATTTCCGGGAGGCGCTGATCGCCGAGGCGGAAGAGCTGGGCATCTGGCGCAGATCAAACAAACGGTAGCGCTGAGGCTGTATATGCTATAATCAAAAGAGCAAGGGTATGCGTTTCGACAGGCTCAACGCCCGTGGAACGGACCCTGAGTCTGTCTTTCGGCGGACCCTGAGCCTGTCGAAGGGTGCCGTATGACAATTAAATTTAAAGGAGACAACGATGGAAAAGAAATTTGTTTTAAGAGACGCGGAAGAGAAGGATTACGATTTTATTCTGCGGGTCAACGAAGAAAACGTGGAAGTGCTCTCTCCCATGCCGCTGGAGAGGTTAAAACTGTTTAAAGAGCATGCGGACATGCTGCAGGTCGCGGAAGTGGATGGCGAGCTGGCAGCATTCATCATCTGCATGAAAGAAGGGGACGACTGGTACGACAGCGAGAACTATCTGTGGTTCTGCAAGACCTACCCGCAGTTCCTGTACATCGACCGCATCGTGCTGGATAAGCCGTTCCGTCATCAGGGACTGGGCAGATTCATGTACGAAGCCGTTTTCGCAAAGGCGAAGGCGAACGGGGCTCCGGTGGTCACCTGCGAAGTCGACACCGTGCCCTACAACGGACCGTCCCTGCTGTTCCACGAGGCCATGGGCTTTAAAGAAGTCGGTGCGCAGTATGTGCGCGGCGGCTCTGTAAAGGTGAGCCTGCAGGCCGCAGAAGTGTAGTAGCTGCTTTAGGCGCGATTTTGAGTTTGGATGCGTTGATCCTGCGTGTTCGGATCGCCGGATAAACGTATACGAGTGATCGTGTTTGGGAAACCGCTGCAGCCCTTGAGAGATCGGGGGTGCGGTGGTTTTTTATTGTTTGGAGGGCGGGGGCGGTGGAAAGGCTAAGCGTTTTTATTTGGTTCGCCACATTTTATTGGGTAAGCGGTATTTTGGGTGGCCATCTGGACAGGGAGCAATATGGACACCATAAATGAATGCCGGGAGGGTGGATTATGGTGGCCAAAATGGATGTATTCGTTTATCCACCAATTTTGTGTTTGGGAAGAGTCTATTGGGGTGGTTTTTCTATAAATAACAACATAACCACCACTATGAGGGTTAAATAGATCATTTTTTGGTGTACAGGGTCAAAAATAGAAAAATGCCACCAGATATACGTTATCCAGAGCAAAAGAGTGGAGGTTCTATTCAATATGTTTTAATCATCCACCGGTCAACAGAGAAGAAGTAACATGTAAATTATGGCAATTAAGCTTGCAAAAGGAGAGATAAAAATGTATAATAATGGCAATTATGGTAAATTGAACTTCTTTGTTTGGTCGGAGAATGCACATGTTTAATACTGCCCGTATAAAACACGAATTGAAAAGATTGGGTATGATCCGGGAGAAAATAGAAAAGGTGCTGGATGCTGCCCCGGAAGGCACGATCTATTTTCGCCGCAGAGGTAAAAAGCAGACCCCATTGCCATATCGTCTGATTTTCATCGAAAAAAAGCGGAAAAGAACCCGTATCCCGGATAGTGAAGAAAAGCTGATAAAATGGCTTCGTTATAAAAAGTATGCGAAGCATATTCGTGCCCGTGTGCTGCGGAATATCAGGGCTTTGCAGCAATCGCTCCTCTACCAGCCGCTTGACGAATCGTTTCTCGCTTTCGGAGGAGAACTCTTCGCGGATTGCCGGGAATACTTCTTTGGAAAACGGCCGGGCAATGCTGCGTTCGATGCTTTGAAAGAACGGCAGAATCCCTTCCGGCCGGAACAGCGGCGGGTCAAAACGAAGCTCGGCGCTTTCCGGACGAAGGGTGAACGTGACATCGCCTTCATCCTCACAGAATTGGGACTACGGTTCAAATACGAGGCTGCCTGTATGCTGCCTGGGGTCACCCGGTATCCGGATTTTACCGTCCTGCACCCCATGACCGGGGAATTGATCTACATTGAATTGTGCGGTCTGATGCACAAAGCCGGTTACCGGGAAGATATGGCGGAAAAGTTGGAAGAGTATGCGCGCGGTGGGATCTATTTGGGCTACAATCTGTTTATTATCACGGAGCTGCCGGATCGCGAACTCGATATGGAAGCTTTGACGGATCATATTCGGGGGATCTTCGGGCTGTAGAGGATGATTGCAGGGATAAAACCGTGTTTTCTGATCGATATGGGTTCGATCCTCTGTATAGAAATGGTGGCTATAAAGCAAAATTTTGAATGTCCACCGAGTTTGTCTGCAATTATTGGCGAACTCGGTGGATTTTTCCTTAAAAGATAAAAAGACACCATTACAGAGGCCTTCTGCCCTGAAAAATGGTGTACATGCATGTTTTATCGAATTGTACACCAAAAGGAGGCGGAACAAGCCGGGAAAGCGGTGGACAAACAGATGGAATGGATGCTGTGCACCGAATAATACATGCGGCCATGCTATTATGGGTGGTTAGAATCATATCAGGGTATTTGACCACCCAAACCGTCCAACCCTCCAACCAACCCTTACAGCACAACCGTCAGCAGCAGGTAGTACGCAGCAGCGGCGGGGAGCAGAATAGCCGCCACGGACAGCATGTAGCGCGTGATCCTCCCAAATGGCACGTGGAAATAATCCGCTGTCATGTGGATGCAGATGTGCGTGGGGGAGAACTGCATGGCGGTGTACATGGTGGTCTGCAGCAGCACGGCCAGAGGCGCTCCGGCGCCGGGGACCGCGGAGAATGCCATCACGGTGAACATCGCAGAAGTCGCGTCGCAGCCCACCACGAAGGGCGCCAGGAAGAAGAGGATCATAAAGATCACGAAGGCCGGCAGCGGAATGCTCAGCAGCGCTTTCGGCAGTTCTTCCGCCGCGCTGCTGGCTTTCAGGATCTCCTTGAAGACCATGATCAGGTAGGTGCTGCACAGCACGTTTCCGCGGAAGGCTTTCTTCAGGACTGCGGGCAGTTCCGCTGGCTGAAATCGGTGCACAGCCAGCAGCAGAAGGCATGCGATGCAGGCTGAGAACAACACGCTGCGGCCGAACGCCAGCACTAACACAATGATCAGAAGAAGAGACCACAGGTGGGAAAGTGCACCCAGGGCCTCTTTTTTCTTGCTTTCACAGGACGGAAGACCTGTTTCCTTCGGAATGCGGCGCGCATAAAGCAGATAGCCAAGAAGAAAGCACAGAGCCGTCATGGGAATCTGCAGCAACACAAAGGACGCGAGCGGCGTGCCGCTCAGGCTGCACATCAGAATGATGGAAACATAGGTGGGCAGGATGCTCTCCGGAATGTGGCGGAAAAACGTGGTCAGAAAGGCCTGCAGTTCCGTAGGAATATCGTCCTTGCAGGTATCGCGGACAATCTCGCCGGCGATGGTGACCGCAGCAGCGGAGGGCAGAAGTCCGATAAACACCGGCGCGATCGCTGTGTTCAGCCTCCGGTTGTTGAACAGCGCGCTCAGGTTTTCCTGGGCCTTTTTCAGTTCGCCGCGGGCTTCCAGCAATCCCTGGATCACAAAGATCGCGTAGACCGTGGCCACCAGAGAGAACGTATCCCAGGTAAACGTGGCGGTCTTCAGAAGATCGAGGGACCCGCTCCATCCGAAACCGTACAGCACAAAGCCGGCCAGGATCGTGATCCCCATGGACCAGGACAGGTTGAGTCTGCACTTCATCAGAACGATGAGCAGAACAAAGAGCAGGATAAGTTTTCCGAGGATGATATTCATGGGGTCACACAAAAACCGCCCCGGAAAAAGCGGGGCGGCAGGATTTTCTAGTCGATCTTTTCGATCCAGTGCATGTCGTAGGGTTCGAACACCACGTGGCGGTAGGCCGGTACGTCCAGACGGACGTCGTCCAGCACGGCGTCGCTCCAGTCGGCGTGGATCTCGCCGGTCTGCTTGATGAGGATATCATACAGGATGTTGTACGTGATGCGGTTCTTCGGATCTTCCTCCACGATGCAGGAATAGGGGAGAGTCTTGTGATAGACCATCTCCATGCCGTGGTAATCGTAGTGGAATCCGCAGCGCATGCGGCAGCCGTCCAGGCCTGTGTAGCGGCCGATCTTGTTGAGGTCGTGCACGATCTTGTCGTGTTCGCTGTCGTACAGGTTGTCCGGGGTGGTCGCGGTATAGTCGAAACGGAACTGGAGGTTGGCGCCGGGGATCTTCTTAAAGCGTTCGATAAAGGGGATGAGCCCTTCAACGGGATAATCCTTGTACAGCACGCAGTTGATGCGGAAGGGCACCGGCAGTTTGGCCAGCAGCTCGTCGTTGGATTCTACGACATAGTGCTGCATGTGGCGCGACACGTTGATGCAGCTGATCTTGTCCTTGTTCTTCTCGGTGAACGCGAGAATGTCCTCTTCCGTAACAGTCTTCGAAACGGGGAGGGTCGTGTTGATATACACGTGGTGGGTGCTGGGGACTTTGTCCAGCATCACCTGCAGGGATTCCAGGTTGGCGAAGGGTTCGCCGCCGGTAAAGACGAAGTCGCAGGCCGGGGTAATGGAGTCCATCACCTCGATGCTCTCGCAGATCTTCTCCAGAGAAAAGCCGGTCATGTCGGCGTATTCACCCTTGTTTACGCAAAATGGGCAATGATTATTACAGTCGTAGGGTACGAATACGGTTACGGTACATCCGCCCTGTCTGGTCTTGTATGGTCTGTGCATCAATGTTTCCTTACTGTGCCAGAGATATAATTAACTTCAAAAGTATACACTCAATCCTTGTATTTTGCAAACCTTTCGAGAAGATTTCTTCTGGTGATGATGCCGATAAAAGAGCCCCAGTCGTCCACGACGGGGATAAAGTTCTGTTCCATGCCCCGTTCCACCAGCTCGTCGGTCGTCGCGGTGATGGGCACCGGCGGATTCTTGTCCGTGTGGATGATGTCCTTGATCTGCGTCTTCTCCAGATTCTGCAGTGGCACTTCCTGCAGGTTGCCGTCCTCGCTGTCGCGGAGGATGAACCAGAGAAAGTCTCCTTCGCTGATGGTCGTGATGTATTTTCCCTCCCGGTCGATAACGGGGATCGCCGTGTAACCGTGATGTCTCATCTTTTCCAGCCCCTGCCGGAGGGTAAAATCGTCATATAAAAATGCCGTATCGCTCTTGGGCTGCAAGAGAAATGCGATATTCATGCGTTCTTTCCTTTCTGCGGCACGCGTCGGGGCGCATACCTACACCTTAATTATACACAAAAATTTCTGCATATGGTATAATACATCGATATCGATTCGCAACATAATGTGCTTTGGGGGAGGCGAAACCTATGACGACCGCGCTGCTGCTCAGCTGCATCAAGATCTTCTGCTGCCGTATCTTGGACGTTACGTGCGGCACTATCCGTACGATCCTTACCGTAAAGGAGAACGGCAAAGCTGCCGCTTTGGTGGGCTTTTGCGAGGTTTTCGTGTGGTATGTTATCGTAAAAGACGCCATGACCAGCGACGGTCCCGTGATCGCCATTGCCATCGCGTATGCGGCAGGCTACGCAACGGGCACCTATGTGGGCGGTCAGATCGCCCGCAGGGTCATCAGCGGAAACGTAACGGTACAGGTGGTCACGAGCCGCCGGGACGACGCCATGCTGTCCGCCATCCGCGACGCCGGCTTTGCCATCACCGTGCTCAACGCCAACGAATCCGAATTTGCGGAAGGCAAGTACCTGATCATCGCCACCGTGGACAAGAAGCAATTGAAGGTTTTCGAGGACCTCGTCAAGGAGAAGGACGAAAAGGCCTTCATCATGGTCTCCGACACCAAGAGCTATGTGGGCGGCTATTTCGGAAAGTAGGCGAAGCGCATGACCCGGACCATCCGCATCTCCGTTTTCAGCGTTCTGCTTGTGCTTCTGTGCGCCTGCCTCGTCTTTGCCGCAGACGCGCCGCGGCTGTCCGTGCAGATGGATGCCATCGAGGACGGGCAAGTCTGGAGCGCCGCCAAACTGCAGGACGACAACTGGTATTCCAAACTCACCTTTAACGAAACGGGCCTGGTGGAGATCTCCTCCGACCAGGACATCCATTTCCTTTATATCGTCTGGGACCGCATCCCCGGAAACTGGCTGCTGACGGAAGATGCCCAGGGTCACACCCTGGGGCAGCTCTGCGGCCAGGGGAATTATCTCCACGAGTACGTGGCGCTGGACGCGCCGTCCACGCATGTGACCCTCCACATGCCCCAGGCAGGCGCCATCCTCTGCGACGTGCTGTGCTACGGGGAAGGGGATGTGCCGGCGGACGTGCAGGTCTGGCAGCCTTTTTACGACGATGCGGACATGCTGCTCATCTCCACGCATGCGGACGACGAGCATCTGTTCTTCGGCGGCACCATGCCGACCTACGCGGGCGAACTGGGCTACAAGGTGCAGATCGCCTATCTGACGCATCATTGGGAGCAGCCCATGCGGCCCCACGAACTGCTGGACGGCCTTTGGACCGTTGGCATGACCCACTATCCCGTTATTTCGACTTTTACGGATTACTATTCCGATAACCTGGAGCACGCGAAGACTTTGTGGGATCTCGACGAGGTCGAGGCTTACGAAGTAATGCTGCTGCGGCGGTTTAAGCCGGAAGTCGTGATCGACCACGACATCAACGGCGAATACGGCCATGGCGCCCACCGGCTGAATACCTGGGTGCTGCAGCAGGCCATCAACTGGGCGTACGATGCGAGCTGGCGGGCAGACGAGACTGCTGCACCGGGCTCTTATCTGGAAGCGGCGCAGAAACTTGAGCCGTTCCAGCCCCTCAAGGTCTACCTGCACCTGTGGCCGGAAAACGCGGTGCACATGAACTGGGATAAGCCGCTTTCGCATTTTGGCGGAAGGACCGCCTTCGAGATGGCGGAAGCAGGGTTTGCCTGCCACGTGTCCCAGCAGGAGTATTTTAAGGTTGGAAGACGGGGCGTGTTCGACTGCGCGGCCTTCGGTCTGTACTATACGGGGGTCGGCCCCGATACAAAGCTGGACGATCCGGACTTCTTTGAGAACATCGCGGAGACCGACTTCTCGGACTACCAGGCAGCCGCACCGGAAGAACCGGACATAGAACCTGCTGAGAGCGAAGAGGCCGAAACACCGGAGCCGGAGAAGAAACCCGAGACCGGCAGTTCCTTCTCCCGGACGTATCTCCCCGTTCTCATCACGGTCCTGGTCGTGGTGTGCGCGGCCGGCGGCATAAAGATGAAAGGCAAGAATAGAAGAAAGAAAGGGAAACATTAGAGATCTTATGGAAGAGATGAGAGAAAAACTGAAAGACCTGGCTATTATCGTGCCTTGTCTGAATCCGGATGAAAAACTCATGGAAGTCGTCAGGGGGATGCTTTCCGAGAGTTTTTCCCACGTTCTCGTGGTCAACGACGGGTCGGCGCCGGAGTACCAGCCGTTGTTCGACGAAGCCGCTGCCGTTCCGGAATGCACGGTGCTGGGTTATGAAGTGAACCGGGGCAAGGGCTACGCGCTGCGCCATGCTTTTACCTATATCCTCGAGAACTGGCCCTGGTGCAAAGGCGTCATCACCGTCGATGCGGACAACCAGCACACGCCCCACGACACCGCTGCGGTGGCGAGAGACATGCTGACGAATCCGGAGACTGTCGTCATCGGCTGCCGCGACTTTAAAAAGGCCGGCGTGCCGCTGCACAACCGCATGGGCAACCTCATCACCAGCGCGGTATTCAAGCTGCTGTGCGGCATCAAGCTCTCCGATACCCAGACGGGGCTGCGGGGCATTCCCGCGTCCTGCCTCCGTCCCTTTACGGAGGCGGTGGAAGGGGACCGCTACGAATACGAGACGAACATGCTGCTTCACATGAAGACAGCAGGCATTCCTTTTATCGAGCGCTCCATCGACACGGTGTACATCGAGGGCAACAAATCCAGTCACTTCCACGTGCTGCGGGATTCGGCGAAGATCTACAAGCCGATCCTGAAGTTCGGCATGGGCAGCGGGCTTTCCACCGTCATCGACCTTGCGCTGTTTACGATCCTGTGCCGCGTGTTCGACGCGCTGCCGGATGCGAAGGAGATCCTCATCGCGACCGTGGGCGCCCGTGTCTGCTCTTCGCTGTTCAATTACTACTTCAACCGCACGCGGGTGTTCGAGAGCCGGGAGAACGTCAAAAACTCCATGGTGCGCTACTATATCCTGGCCGTATGCCAGATGACCCTTTCATGGCTATGCGTGACGGGCCTTGCCCGCCTGTTCGCGGCCCAAGGCGGCCTGAAGACTTTCCTCAAGCTGATCGTGGACTTCGTTCTGTTCTTCCTGACGTTCCAGATCCAGCGCGAATGGGTCTTTAAGAAAAAGTAAAAGTTTCGCTTGACAAACCAGCGCAAATATTGGATAATTACTCGTGCAGTTGCAAAACTGCACTTGCGTGGCGGGATAGCTCAGTTGGCTAGAGCACTCGGTTCATACCCGTGGTGTCGAGGGTTCAAATCCCCCTCCCGCTACCATTTTTTATTTTGTGGTGGGTGTCGTCAAGCGGTTAAGACCCTGGGTTGTGGCTCCAGTATACGAGAGTTCGAATCTCTCCACCCACCCCAAACTTTTTTTCAAAATCCTCTTTTCTTTTAAGAAAAAGGTGCTATAATAACAAGGTACCAAACATTGGGGTATCGCCAAGCGGTAAGGCAACGGATTCTGATTCCGTCATGCGAAGGTTCGAATCCTTCTACCCTAGCCAACGAACGGGCCGGCCAAATGGCCGGCCCAACCAATATGGTGGCATAGCCAAGTGGTAAGGCACGGGTCTGCAAAACCCTGATCCCCGGTTCAAATCCGGGTGCTACCTCCAAAAAACCGTCCTTCGAGGCGGTTTTTTCTTGTGTATATTATGCGGATTTAAGTAATATTTTGGACAAAAAACAAAGAATATGTGGTAAAATTTATGTATGAGTAACATAACCACATACTATGCCGCCAGGAAGAATCCCTTCGTTTGGCTGGCCGCCCTGCTGAGCATCGTCGCCGCAGTGGCAAGAATCGTCTTTGCTGCCCGCACCGGGGGCTTAGACTTCACAGATGTGGTCGTCCGTATCATCCTTCCCGCTGCAGCAAATCTGGCGATTGCGATCCGGCTGCCTTGGAGAGGCGAGAAGCAATTTTACGTGACCGTTGTGCCTGTCGTTTTACTCACTCTGTATCTCTGCGTCGCGGGGGTAAGCATATCCGGCAGCGTTCCAATGACCGCACTGTGCATCATCGTGAGCCTGGTCTTTGCCGCGCTCTACTGTCTCACATTTATGGGGAAGCTCAACAGCAAACTTCTCGCCCTGATCTATTTTCTGATCGTAGGCGTGCTGCTGGCGATCGATCCGATCCTGCGCAGTTTCCTCACCCGCTCCTGGCCCTTCAACAAGGCCCTGTTCGTCTCAGATGCCGCTATTGCCGGCGCCATCCTCTTCTGTCTTCTGGCTGCGAGAAAAATGCCACCCTGGAGGGAGGGTGACCCCTACAGGCTCCGCTTCGGCGACCGCCTGGATGGCCGGCGCGTGCGCAGCATGCCCATCATGTCCAAGGTGACGCCTTTCTTTATGGCGAACCGCCTGGGCCGCAGCAACTACATCGAAGACAGCCTGGAGATCTCCCACGTGGAGAAGTACATCCGCCAGAAGAGAAAAGAGGGCTTAAAGCACTTCGGCCTTACCCACGTGCTGGTGGCCGCTTACGTGCGCACGGTAGCGGAGGTGCCCGAGCTCAACCGTTTTGTGGCGGGTCAGCGCATCTACCATCGCTACGAGCTGTCGCTCAACATGGTCGTCAAGAAGGAGATGAACAAGAATTCTCCGGATTCGTCCATCAAGGTGCTGTTCGATCCGGCGGATACGGCGGAGGACGTGTACAACAAGTTCGACGCCGCCCTGGAGATCGCGAAGGGGGAGGGCATCACCAACGGCTTCGATTCCATCACCTATGTGCTGGATTATCTGCCTGCGGTCATCATGTCGCTGTTCGGCCTGCTGGTGCGCGTGCTGGATTACTTCAGCCTGCTGCCCATGGCGCTGGAGAAAGTGAGTCCGTTCCACGGGTCACTGTTTATTACGTCCATGGGAAGTCTCGGCATTCCGCCGATCTATCACCATCTGTACGATTTCGGTACCGTGCCCGTGTTTATCGCTTTCGGCCACAAGTACACAAAGTACGAGCTGGACAAGGAAGGCCAGACGGTGCCGCGCAAGTACATGGATTACAAGGTCGTATGTGATGAGGGCATCTGCGACGGCTTCTATTACGCGACGGCCATGAAGAAGATGAAGGGCTATATGTCGCATCCGGAGAAGATGGATGTGCCGCCCGAGAAGGTCGTGGAAGATGCGAACTAATTAGACGGGGGATGACCCCCGGAATGTGCAAAAAAGAAAATGGTGGACAAAAGCTTCGATCGCTTGTTGTCCACCGTTTTTTATTATTGTCCGCTGCTTCGGATGAATTCCTCCAGCGCTGCCAGCAGTCTGGGCTCGCGGATCGCGAAGGCCGTGTAGGGCGGCTGGGTCTTGAGGACGAGGGCGGATGTGCTTTCTGCGATCAGGATCTCGAAGCCGTTGGCGTTCATGGCCCGTATGCCGCCGGATGACCCCAGGAAATCCTTTCGGAGTTTTTTCAGTTCTTTCTCTTCCGCGATGTGTGCGACTTCCATCAAAGGCTTGCACTGTGCGAGAAATGCCGCAAATTCCTGTTCCAGCGCCCGGATGGCGTGCGGGTCGGTGATGAGGAAACTGAGGGGATCGCCTTTCTGACCTTTCACCGAATTGGAGACGAAGGCCGAGTGACCCGCTGCGATAAAGGTCGTGCGCAGGTAGACGCCGTCCCGCAGGAGCGGGTAATAGTAGGGCTCGATGGCGCCGGTCATGTAGAGGGGCAGCCATTTCTTCACGGCTTCCCACATTTCGTTCAATTGCCGGCCGATGGAGTGGATGATGCGGATCCGGCCGCCGTTCTGCACGAGCTGCAGCAACAATCCTGCCCAGACTTTCGCGAAAGCTGCGTCTTCGGTGAGCCAGTCCATGTTCTCGTCGGAGTGGAGCAGCAGGGTGCAGGGTTTGCCGCTTTGCACCAGATCTTCCAGGAGGATCCGCACGCCTTCCCGTTTGCCTTCGTTGCCGAAAAACAGCAGCGCCTCGGATTTTTCCCTTGCGTTTTCCGCCTTCCGGGCGTCCTTTTTGGCGCCGCGCAGCGACGCGGTGACCCTAGCCAGCGGATCCTCCGCGATCGTTTCTCCCTTCAGCCAGGCTTCGATCTGTTTCGCCGCCTTTTTCTCATCTTCCGGCCACTCAGCCTGCAGCTGCATGGCATTCGCGGCGCTCTCTTTCTGGTGTTCCTTCTTGATCGCTTTTGCGAAATACAGGCTCGCAGGCTCGAGGAAGGGCTGGTGGGTCGGGATGCCGCGCTTGCCGGAACGGATGCGGCTGATGTAGGACGGGTCGTAGTTGAGCGCCCGGGCCAGCGTGCTGCTGCGGGTGGCTGTGAGGGTCATGAGAAAATCGATCTTTTCCGAGAGGGTGGACAGCATGGGAGCCTCCTTTACGCAGAAATCCATTTCCATTTTCAGTATAGTACGTGCTGGGTTTGTTGTAAACGATTTCCGGCACGATTCATGCCTGAAATTGGCATTGCCAATGCCCCATCTTGCGGGAAATAATCCGCGAAGCTGTTTTACAATAGAATCGGGAGTGCAATTGTGTACAGGGAAGGGGGAACTGCAATCATATGAATAAAAAATCTTCAAAAGTGATCTCGCTGCTGTTGGTTCTTTCCCTGCTGCTTTCCGCCTGTGGTGGAGGCGGCGGTTCGGCCAAGGCAACGACACTTTCGCCGGAGAATACCAGCGCGGTGTCGAACGGTGTTACGGTCGACGTCGGCGATTTCGTGCTGGATGGAGAAGCAGAGCTGTCCGTCGCAAAAGGGCAGACGGAAGACCATTCGGATGAGGGCTACAAGATCGACGTGTACGACATTAAGCTCGGCGATATGCACGAACTGGGCGATTACATTACGATCCGGATCCCCTACGACACGAGCTACTGCAAAGAGGGTCAAGACCCGGCCAAGTGCGTCGGCGCGAAGTACATGAATGAAGAGACCGGCGAATGGGAAGACGTTCTGTTCGAGGTCGACGCCGAAAAGCAGGAGCTCGTCATCTATACGGATCATCTGTCTTATTACGGCGCATTGTATGTCGAGGATGAGGGCAGAAGAAATGCGCTGGTGACGGATGTGCTGAATTCGCCTCTGACCATGGATAAGACGACCGCCATGGACTTTGCTTCCAGGATCGCCGCTAATGACGCAAGCGTTAAGAAGGACCTGTCCGATTATGCGGAAAAAGCGACCGACATGTTCTTCGATTATGCCGACCGTCTGGACAATGCCATCAATATTGCGACGCTCGGAGATGGGGAGGCGATCCCCAAGTGGCTCGATACTTCGATCCCGGATACGAATCAAACCCTGTTCTCCGCTCTTGGATACATCGCGACTGCGGCGAACCTTCTGCGGGTCGCCCGGGATGAGATGCGCGGCGGAGCGGATAAAGGCGCCGTCCTAAATCTGATCCGCGACGTCGGAAGCAAGGTGACGACTTACTGGGCGGATGCCTTTACGTCCGTCGGCAGCGGTGCGCTTTCCGTCGGCATGGGAGGCGTTCTGATCATCGACAAGATGCTCACCGCATTTGCGGAAGAAGCGCAGGCCACCAAGCTGGAAGACATTGCCTACGTCTACCACCACTACAACGAAGGCTTTTCCGCGACCTGGGCGCACAAGGTGATGAGGCCGAAGGATTGGCGCGAAAAAGTGATCCAGGTCCTGGAGAACAATCCGGATGACCCCGAGATCGCCATTACCGCTCTGGAAGCGGGCTTTCGCAAGTATGCGTCTGAATTTTTCGATCTGTCCGCGGACCAGATGGCAGAGGTCGCATCCGATGTCCCCAATGTTACGGTAAAGCGCATTCCTGCCTTTACTGAGGCGGAAAAAGACCAGATGATCGATGAGTATGTCGCCTACATGAAGGACAAGACCATGCCGGCGGTGCTGACGAGCGTTGAGAATTACATGATCCGAAAAGCAGAGGAGACCCAGCTGCAAGCGATCGAGGCGATCAAGGACTACTACAACTCGAGGATCTCGATCACGATGCAGGAGAATCTGCCTGAAGGCGAAAAATCCTCTTACGCAGGCTATAAATTCCGCTTTGCGCCGTTGAGCGATGCCGCCACGGAGAACAAGGCAAACTGGACAGGCAAGTGGCCCGAATCCGGAAACATCAAGACTTCTTCCACGCTGATCGGGATCATGACGGCAGGGTTCCCGCATACGGTGGAGTTCTTTAAGCCGGATGCCGACATGGATAACGATAAGCCGGAGTTTACCGTTCCCTTCGTGATCTCCGTGCCGAGCATCACGATTACCGTAGGCCAGCTCTATCCGACACTGGAGGAGATCTGCGGAGCCTACAGCGATGCTGTAATCACGATCCTGGATATCGGCCCGCCGGAGGTCGTAGAGGCCCTGAAGAAGGGCGGCGAAGAAGGGGAGGAAGGCTGCGACATCGACCTGGAAGCTCTGATCGGACAGAGCCAGGGCCTGCCCTTTACGCTGACGCAGACCGGCGTAAATACGGCCATCTTTGAGAGTGCGGATATGGAAGAAGAGGGTGAGGTCATCTCCGGCAAGGATCTTGTCTACGATCCCGCGACAGGCATCCTGCAGTGGTCCGAACCTCTCGTAACGGAAGAAGCCTCCATTACGTTGAACTTCAGCTGCACGTACAAGGATGAAGCGAAGACCGCCGTTCTGGTCGACGGCAATCTGACCGAAACGATGGGAGGTTCCGAGATGGCCGGACTCTACATAAAGGCTGCTTTAAAAGGTGAGAAACCGCTCGAGTAATGCATCCCGTCATAGAAGCCTTCGGGCTGTCGATCCAATCGTATTCTCTGTTTGCTGCCATCGCTGCGCTCGTCTGCGCGGCGATGGCTTATCAGCCGTTGCTTCGCGCGGGCTTTTCCCGCCGCGGGGCAGCGGTGCTTTTGCTGTGCGCCTGCGCAGCGTTTCTGATCGGTGCAAGGCTTTGGAATGTGGCGGTCAACCCCGGCGATTTCGGGCCGCAGCGGCCCTGGTACGTGCTGCGCATGACCGGCTTCAGCCTGTACGGCGGGCTGGCCGGCGCATTTGCTTCGATCGCTTTGTGCAGCCGGGCCTTCCGCGTAAAGCTGCTGCCCGTGCTGGACGCCATGACGATCCCCGGGGCGGCAGCGTTCTGCATCGCAAGAATCGGCTGCTTTCTGAACGGCTGCTGCGGCGGAATTAAGACCCACGTTCCATGGGGCATGGTCTTTCCGTCGGAACTGGACGGCGTCAAACTGACATTTCTGACGCTGAAAAGCGCCCCGGTGCATCCGACGCAGATCTACGAGATCTATGGCGCAGCAGTTTTCCTGCTGCTGGACCTGCTGATCTGCCGGAAGATCGAGGCAAAGCCAGGAACGAGATTTCTGCTCTATGCGGCGCTTTTCTCTGCGATGCGTCTTCTCGTGCTGCCGTTGCGTTCGCTGCCGTATCCCGGTGTTGTGACGAAGGTTCTTTATCCGGGACTGTATCTGGCGATCATTTTGATTGGTATCGTGTGGGCGGTGAAAAATAACAGAAGGGACTCGCATGGTGAGTTATGATGAACTATTCCAGTATACGCTTGTGTCGCTGACTGTTGTCTTGACAACCCTTGCGCCTGATAAAGCGTAAAAAATAGGGACAGCCGCCAAGTGGTGGCTGTCCTGCCCCTTAAGAGGTAGCACCGCCATCGCCCAGCGGTGATCCCTTTTCCGTTCTCACTGTACCTCAGAAATTAGAAATCCGCAAGGTCTAACCTTATTCTACTTCCAACCAATCTGAATTTTTCTACCAGTCTTCGCACAATCGTCCAAATACATGTTGATGAGCGTCTGGTAGGGGATTCCGCTTTCTTTCGCCATCAACTGGAAATAGTACACGGTAGAAGCCTTAAGGCGGATCGTCGTCTGTTTCTTGGCTTCCTTGAAATCCTTATAACGAATCGCTCCAGAAAAGTCTGTGATCTCCGGCATTTCGTTAAAATCCGGATTATTCTTGAAATCCTTGTCGTTCATAATACTTTTCCTCTGATTTTGTTGCAGTTCTCGCAGAAATGATGCGAATTGTGTTTTTAGGGTCACGATAGCAGTGGCATACATATAAAACTCTTATAGAGCTGCTTAACCCTATAATGATGAAACGCTCTTCCTGCGACGAATGCTTTAGATCTGAAATCAGAAGGGCATTGTCATCATCAAAGACGGTGATGACTTCCTCAAAACTGACCCCATGCTTTTGAATGTTTACATTATTTTTCAAAATGTCCCATTCAAACTCCACATTATCTGTAAATACATTGTAACTACGATGATTTCTGGTGTCAACTGTCTTATCCATTACTTCCTCCAAAAACAAAAGGCGATAGGAACTCCTATCGCACTGTAGTGATCACGAGCAACCGGGTAGTTGCTGGCCCGCATCGTTTTGTTGAATTGTAAAATAATGTTATATTAAATCTGCACGTAAGTCAATTATGATCTTGGCACGTTTTGTGCCTAAAACTGTCATTGACAAATCCCTTCGTCCACTTTCAATCCATCCCAACTCTTTTACAATAAAAGCAGAGCAAATGGCCTTTGCTCTGCTTTTGATATCCATTTCCCCGGTCCATAAGGAGGTATTGCGTATGAAGAGACGATTTTTCAGTATATTGCTGACTTTGGCATTGTGCGTGGGGTTGATGCCTATGACGGCGGTACCAGTGCATGCGGCAACGGAAGTCGACAGCGGTACATGTGGAGCTAATGTCACATGGTCATTAGACGATGATGGACTTCTCACCATCAATGGTACCGGTGAAATGGAAGGCGGTGCCTACGCAGGTAATTACGGATCGCATTGTGCTGAGATAAAATCTGCAGTAGTCGGATCCGGCGTGACAAATGTCGGTTCTTCAGCTTTTTACAGAAGAAAACTGATCGGATCGGGTAACTATGAAGAACTCATTTTTTCAAATCTGACAAACGTCCAGCTTTCAGATACGATAAAGAGTATCGGCGCCAATGCGTTCTGTAAAACGACAATAGATTCCATTACGATTCCAAATAGTGTTACAGTGCTTGATAATCAGGCATTTGAAGAATCCGGCTTTACACATTTAGTATTGCCGGATAGTGTCGTCAGTATCGGTTATAGGGCATTTGCCAGCGCTAAACGGTTGGAAGAGGTTACATTGCCTGATACCTTGACGAACTTGAGTGCTTCGGTATTTGCCGGCTGCACTGCACTAGAGACCATCCACTTTAACGGGGTCATAAAGTCTATTGATGATTCAGCCTTTTATGGATGTACTGCATTGCCTTCGCTCAAACTGGCGGTTGATGGAAAAAATGCATCAATAGGCAATAATGTATTTGATAACGTTGGCTCTAATGTGGTAACAATCTACGGTATCCCCGGCGGAACCGTGGAAAGTGGAGCATCAGCGAAAAACTATACCTTTGTGACTGCGCAGAACACTTTTAAGTTTGATGCGAATGGCGGCGCTGGCTCGATGGATGACCTGCCGGTTACTTTCGATAGCGCAGATAAAGGCAACTTCCCTGCAAACAACTTTACAAACGGGAACAAAACTTTTACAGGATGGAACACAAAAGAGGATGGAACAGGGCTCTCTGTTGATGATCAATCACCGATCCGCATTATGGGGGTAAATGGGAATATCAAACTTTATGCGCAGTGGATTGATCCTCCATCAACGCCTTATGAAGTGTATATCGGTGGCGTACAGGTGACCAGTGCGAATGCGGACGACGTGTTCGGTGATGGGAAAGTAAGCTATGACAGAGATACGAACACGCTGCATCTCAGCAATTATTCTTATACCGGTACCGGATACGAGTTCACGACGACGGTAGGCAGCAATCTGCGTAAGAACTGCGCCCCGCTTTACGTGGCAGAGACTGATACCGCGTTTATTCTTGACATAACCGGCAGCAACAGTTTGATCAATAACTGTGCTGATTCGAGCATTACCCATGCAGCCGCTGTTCAAGTAAAGGGATCGGGTTCCGGAGATTTTCAGATCAAAGGTGACGGAAGCCTTCTCGTGAAGTCGAGCCCTGCCGCAAATACCGTCGAGTATCCATGCGGATTAAAGGTTGAAGGCTGCTCAAGCACGACTGTTGACGGCATGTCGCTGAATGTTATCACAGAAAACGGCACAGCAAGCAACCCGGCTATCTATATTAGCAATGATTACAGCAGTTTTACCATCCAAAACGGCGGTACGCTTATCGCTCAGGCAGACAAAGTGGCCATTAGTGAAAACTGGGCGACCAGTACGAACCACAATATGCTTGTGTTTGGCAGCGATTATACTGTTCTGATATCCGAAAATAAAGATGGAAGCAATGCCAGTACTTTGAATGCGGTAGGCAGTTATTCGATATCCTTGCTGGGAGCAATGGGGGGTGGAAAGGATTATAAGTATGTAAAAATCGAAACTGTCCCTTATGATATAAACGTAAGTGTGACCAACATCGCTGACGGCAGTATACTCGAAGGCGCGACTGTGCAGATTTTCGAAAAGAATTCACCCAGTTATATCCTTGAGGAATGGACCAGCACAAAGATAGCGCACCAAATCAAGAATCTCGAGCCCGGTGTGGAATATGTTTTGCACGAAACTGTTGCACCGGATGGATATCTCCTTGCAAGCAATGCATCTTTCTCCTATAAAAACGGGAAGGTCACTTCAACCGGAACCATGACAGAAGATGGGACTTTGCTCGTTGAGAATGAAATGACCAGAGTTTCTATCCTGACCACGGACGGTAGCGGTGCGCCTCTTGCCGGTGCAACGGTACAGATTCTCAGTTCAGACGGTAACGTCATTACTGAATGGAACAGTACGAAAAACGCCTATCAGGTTGAGAAACTGAAAACGAATGAGGAGTATACGCTGCATGAGACCGCTCATCCTGAAGAATATAATGCTGTGGCGGATCAAACCTTCACCATCAGCGAGGTAGGCAGCGTCACTTACACCGGCGTTATAGATTCGGCTGGAAATCTGCTGATGAAACACGATGCCGCTACGCCGGCTGTCAGTGATTACACTGTGAACGTTTCTGCCGGTGCGGGCGGTACTGCAACTGCAGACCCTGCCTCCGGACCGCAGGGCACTGAAGTGACCCTCACAGCGACTCCGACTGAAGGATATCAGTTTAAGGAATGGCAGGTCATATCCGGTGGCGTGACGATCGAGAACGACAAGTTCGAGATCGGTACGGAAAATGTGGCGATACGGGCAGTCTTTGAGGTCAAACCCAACAAGGTTGCAGATCCTGTATTACCTAAAACGACAACCTTCACAGACAGCATGACAATTGAAATCAGCTGCGAGACGGAAGACGCGGAAATCTATTATACTACTGGCGGTGCAATCGTTTTGTACACAGGTCCGTTCACTATTGCAGAAACAACGACAGTCAAGACGCATGCAACGAAGACTGGGTTCGAAGATAGTGAAGTTGTTACGGCAACTTATACCAAGACGACTCCGTCAGGCGGAGGCGGCGGAACTGCACCTGCCGAACCCGAACTGGCAGAACCTGAACCCACAGAGCCGGACGAATTCCCGTTCGAAGACGTCCCCGAAGACGCCTACTTCCGCAAACCCGTGGAATGGGCTGTGGAGAAGGGCATCACGAACGGCGTCAGCGAAGACAAATACGGGCCTGAAATGTCCTGCACGAGAGCTCAAGTGGTCACGTTCCTGTGGATCACCTGCGGCAGCGAAGATGCCGGGATCGAGACCGGATTCGACGATGTCGACGTGGCCGCTTATTACGATAAGGCGGTGGCCTGGGCCGTGGAAAAGGGCATCACGGCCGGCACTTCTGAGAATGAGTTCAGCCCGGATGTGACCATCACCAGAGCCCAATTTGTAACGATGCTATGGGCTGCCAAAGGCAAGCCCGAAGCAGCCGGCGAGATGCCGTTCCTGGATGTCCCGGCGGACGCTTACTACGCGAAGGCGGTCGCCTGGGCGTATGCGAACAACATTACAGCAGGCAAGTCTGCCGACAGTTTCGCGCCGGATGACCCGTGCACGAGAGCGCAGATCATGACGTTCCTGTACAACGCGTATGCGGAGTAGTAGGATAAGCAGTTGAAAACGGAATGAAACGAAGAAGACAGGCGGTCCTTAATGGGCTGCCTGTTTTTTATGGCACGAATCGTGCCTAATTTTGACATTGACAAAACGCTGCGGGCGGACACAACAAGCGTCCAAGTCGGTAAAATAGAATTGATATAGTTTTGCTTAACTACTGTTTATTTTGCTTTCTAATCGAGAAGGAGGCTTAACTTATGAGGAAATTATTGAGTTTATTTCTGGCCTTAGCCCTGTGCATAGGGTTGATGCCGGCGGTGGCTGTGCCGGTGCATGCGGCAAGCTACGACTTATGGGTCGGCGGCGTGCAGGTGACAAGTGATAACCTGGTGATCGACAGCACCGATAACGCAGCGATCACCTCCGGAAGCGCCACATACGCTCCGGCTACCAAGACCCTTACTTTGAATAACTTTGCTTTTGAGGGGACCGGTTACAAGGAGCCTGATTATCATTACTATTCTGCTATATATAAGTATTATGATAGCGACCCCCTGATCATTGAATTAATAGGGACAAATTCCCTTTCTGAAACCGGGGCCGCAGCTCATACAAATGAAACATATAACAACAGTTATGGTATTCATACGGATTGTGATGTTACATTTACCGGTAGTGGAACACTCACCGCAAAAGGCGGAAAAGCATCACAGTTAAGTGAAGGCCTGTATATCAACGGTGTGCTCAAAGTCCCCTCTTCGTTTACGGGTACGGTCACCGGAAAAGTTGATGATGCTGCGGGAAGTACATGTGCTTGTTATGGTATTTGTGCTAATGTCGCCACGATTGAAAGCGGAACGATCAATGCGTTTGGCCCTTCTGATATATACGGTGATTCTTATGGTCTGCGCGTTGACGCAATGGGCACAGGACTCACGATAAGCGGCGGGACAATAACTGCTACCGGGCAAACAAAAGCGGTCATTTTACCGAGCAACAATTATCACATAACAGGAAACGCTGAAGCCAGTACCAGTATCGATGCCTCAAATCCGGTGCTCTTCGATATAAATCAAATGGGAACGTATCTTTGGTTCCATTATCCTTCTTCGATCACGCCGGTCACCCCGTATGATCTCTATGTAGGCGGGGTTCAGGTCAACAGCGCCAATAAAGATAATGTATTAGGTGATACCGGGACGCCGACCGTTGTATATGATCCGACTACAGCAACATTGTATTTGAAAGATGCCAGCATCAATACTTTCCTGAATCATGGTTCAAACGATTCAAGCGCAATTTATACGAAGAGCAATCTTACGATCAATGTAACGGGAAACAATGCGATCAGCGTTGTAAATGCGCCTGAAGACAATGATATCCATGGCATCGATCTGGATGAAGAAGGTCTGTCTCTCAGAATGGAAGGAGATGGTTCTTTGGATATTCTTTGTGGGGCAAGCGGTTTTCATTCCGCTACTTGTATTGACCTATGGCCTTACAGCGGTATTCGCAACAAGGTCACGATCTGTGATTCCGTCAAGGTCAAAGCCGAGCAAGTGAAAGGAAACAGTACATTCGGAGCGATTTCGGTTACTGGAGATATTGTTTTGTGTGACAATGCACAGTTGACCGTAATTGGCGGCGATTCTAACCGTGGAAGCCTGGCGTTAAGAAGTTCATTTTCTGTTCTTGTAAAAGATAATGCAGCGTTGATCGCGATCGGCGGGAGCAACATCCCTGAATCGGGTTCTGAAAGCATGTCGAGCATTGCCGTAAAGAGCAGCGATATGACCGTGCAGGATAATGCGGTTGTAGCGGCAACCGGCGGTACAGTGAAAGCAAGCGACGATACGCAGTCGATCGGCATTCAGGTGAATCCGAACAAACTGATCATCAACGGCGGTACTGTTGCCGCAAACACAAAAGCGACACAAGGCAAGGCGCAGGCGCTCAGTTCAGCACCGGTACTTGCATCCAGTATGGTCGCCGGTGGGAGTGTTAACAGTGACGGAAGCGGTGCTGTTGAATATACAGCAGCAGATAATGACACTTATAAATGGTTCAAGACGCCGTTTACTGTTGTTCCAAAAGCAGATACCCCAGTCTTTGCTCCTTCTGCGACGTCGTTCACTGAAACGATAGACGTTACGATCACATGTGCGCTGAATGGTGCGACCGTTTACTACACGGACGACGGAAGCGACCCGAGCGCGACAAATGGGACTGTCACCACAGGCGCGGCGATCACGCTGACGGAAACGAAAACTCTGAAGGCGATCGCCGTTATGGCAGGTTACGATGACAGCGATATTGCTACAGTAACTTATACGAAGAAAGATCCTTCTCCGACTCCCTCCACCGGAGGCGGCGGTACCACGACCTATCCGGTCAAGCCTGCCAGCGCGGAGAACGGCAGCGTTACAGTAAGCCCGCGGAATGCAGCGGCGAAATCTACGGTTACTATCACCGTAACCCCAGACGAAGGCTATGTACTCGACAAACTCACAGTAAAGGACAAGGACGGCAAAGAGATCGAGGTGAAAGACAACGGCGACGGAACGTACACGTTCACGATGCCGGCGTCTGCGATCGAGATCGAGGCGGCCTTCAAACCCGATGCGGGTTCTGCTGCGGACGAGTTCCCGTTCATCGACGTGCCCGAAAACAGCTACTTCCGCAAACCCGTGGAATGGGCAGTGGAAAAGGGCATCACCAGCGGGGTCAGCGAAGACAAATACGGACCTGAAATGTCTTGCACAAGAGCTCAGGTGGTCACGTTCCTGTGGATCACCTGCGGCAGCGAAGATGCCGGGATCGAGACCGGATTCGACGACGTAGACGTGGCCGCCTACTACGATAAGGCGGTCGCCTGGGCCGTGGAAAAAGGCATCACGGCCGGTACTTCTGAGAACGAGTTCAGCCCGGATATGACCATCACCAGAGCCCAGTTTGTGACGATGCTCTGGGCTGCTAAGGGCAAACCTGAGGCGGCCGGCGAGATGCCGTTCCTGGATGTTCCGGCGGACGCTTACTACGCGAAGGCTGTGGCCTGGGCGTACGCGAACGACATTACGGCGGGCAAGTCCGCCGACAGCTTCGCGCCGGATGACCCGTGCACGAGAGCGCAGATCATGACCTTCCTGTACAATGCATATGCGGAGTAGGGCGGCGAAAAGGTCATTCAATCTAAATGTTGAATAACTTCCTCGGCCAGGAAGGCGAATTCAAAAGGGCGGCTCCGAAAGGGGCCGCTCTTTCAATGCATTTGACAAGGTTGGGCATATAAGTATATACTTATATGCGGGAGGGATAACCTTATGTCAAGCAAAGCTCAGATAGCAGCGTCTGCAAAGTACGACAAAGCAAATACTACGCAGGTGATGCTGAAATTTAATAATAAAAATGATTCCGATATTCTGCTGCAGCTCGGATCTAGGGCGAATAAACAGAGATATATAAAGGATCTGATCCGGAAGGATATGCAGAATGCGGGCGGTGTGATTACCCAGAATTCAATAAAATGTTTAATTTTACCTATTGCAATAAAATATGGATTTGATAAAATTTTCTTGTTCGGGTCATATGCCAGGCAAGATGCGACCCCGGACAGCGACGTCGACCTGTTTGTTGAAGGCGGGAATATAACAGGTTTAGTCCAGTACGCCGCTGCATTGGAAGATTTTCAAGAAGCGTTGGGGCGTACAGTAGACTTGCTGGAAAAGAAAGCGTTAATTGCATCCCCCAGAGAATCGTCAAAACGGATGCTTCGCAACATTCAAAGGGAGGGGATTTTGATCTATGATAAGGTTGGCTCCGAGGGATGAAGACAGTTTGGTTCGAATCCTGGAATTATGTGACCGCATCAACTCTGCGAGGCAGCGATATGGGGACGGATTGAATTCATTTCTTGCCGACGAAGATTATAAAGATGTTGTCTGCATGAACCTTTTCCAAATCGGTGAGGTCTCGCATTCACTAAACGATGAATTGAAGGCGTCTATGTCGGAAGTCCCCTGGAGAGAGATCTATGGGATCAGAAATATCATAGGCCATGCTTACGTGATCGTGCAGTATGAGAAGATCTGGGCAACGGTGACAGAGGATGTTTCTGCCTTGCGCGCATTGGTGGCGGAGACACTGGGTAGAGAATAAAAAGCTAACGAGAGATAAGGGCGGCTCCGGAAGGGGCCGCCCGTTTTTTTGCTGTGAAAGAGGCTGCCGGGAACCGTCCCCGGCAGAAGTTCTACTATTCTTCCGTCCCCACCTCGCTGAAGACCTCCTCCAGCGTGGCATCGAAGTCGCGGAACCAGTCCGCTGCGCCTTCGCCCAGGGTAGAGTCGTACACGACAGACCCCGCCAGGACCGTCAAATCGGCCCGCAGCGCCTCGAATTCCTCTGCGGTGGATAAACTGCACGGATCCACGGAAAACACAGCAAAATCGGCGGATTTTCCTTCTTCGATAGTACCGATAAAACCGGCGCCCATCCGCCGCGCTGCATTCTCCGTCCGCATGGATAGCATGGCTTCGCCGTCGCCCGTCAGTGGCAGCGCGCCCGTCAGCGGCGTCTCGAACACGTCGCCCGTGTAGACGTCGGCCTTTTCCTCGTCGGAGATCACCTCGTCGAAGGCGATGTTAAAGCCGCTCTTCCGGTACGCCGTGGAGAGGGTGCCCAGAACCTCCATGCCCTGCAGCGTGATTGCCTTGTCCAGCGCGTTCAGCCGGATGGAATAGCCCTTGTCCGCCGCAGCGCCGCACATCTCCTTCAGATAGGCCGGGGTCATATAGGCTGCGTCCTGTTCCGCGGAGCTTGCCGTCAGGGTGAGCATATCGAAATTCACCAGACCCTGCAGCTCGGAGCAGGCTGTGCGCTTGCGGTCCAGATTGTACATTACGGACATGGGCGTCAGCATGCGCTTTAAGGGCAGGGAACCAAAGTATCTCTGCTTGATGAGCCCCGCCTGGAACAGATCCAGCAGCAGGTTGCGGTACAGATTGTCGAAATAGGTGCAGATCTCCAGGTTCAGCACGGAAGTGTAACCCCGCTTCGCATAGTCTTCTGCGAGGAGGAACGCTTTGCGGCTCATCTCGGCGTAGTCCAGGGCGACGATCGTGTTGAAGACGAAGTTGGGCGTGACCGCCACAGCAAAGGTCTCCGCCTCGGCCCGTTCCTTCACCATCTGCTGGGCTGTGCGGTTCATGCGCATGCCCACGGAATCCTCCCCGATGATGAGTACCGGCACGTCCGGACACACCTCATCCAGCACCGGCAGTTCCTCTTCGTCCGAGAACCAGCCGTAGGCCAGCACGAATTCGCAGGGCGCGTGCTCTGTGGCCCAGGCTTCGATGGCCGCTGCCGCTTCCTCCGCGGAAAGGCCGGCGTGCAGCCGCAGATAGCTGCCTTCCAGCACCTGGGCAGCGGGGGAGCCGTACAGGTCGATAAAGCCCGGGACAAGGAACCGTCCCTTCAGGTCCACGACCTCCGTATCGGGTCCGATGAGGGGCTCGATCTCTTCTTCCAGCCCTACCTGCATCACCTTGCCGTCCTTGCAGGCGACAGCGGTGGCGTCCTCCGTCTCCGGGTCAAGCGTACGTAAACGGCCGTTGCGGTAGACCGCATCGGCGTATGTTTTCTTTTTGAATAAACCGAATGCCATAATGTCCTCCGTTCGACTAATATGGTATACTTTACAAAGAGCGATTTCAAGGAGGAAACCATGGCATACACCTACGAATATTTCAAAAAAAGCGCGGATTACATCCGTTCCGTCATCGGCGATTTTGAACCCGAGATCGGCCTCATCCTGGGCACCGGCCTGGGCAAATTCAGCAGCCGCATCGAAGATCCGGTGGAGATCCCGTATAAAGACATCCCCAACTATTTGGTGAGCACGGCGCCCGGCCATTCCGGCAAGCTCATCTTCGGCACCGTCGAAGGCCGCAAGGTGATGTGCATGTCCGGCCGTTTCCATACCTACGAAGGGTACAGCTTCGAGGAACTGGTGATCCCGGTAAGAGTCATGAAGCTGATGGGCATCAAGATCCTGGTCGTCACCAACGCGGCTGGCGCGGTCAACACCGAATACCGCCCCGGCGATCTGATGATCATCGAAGACCACATCAAACTCAACGGTTTCTCCCCCATGAGAGGCCCCAACGTGCCGGAGTTCGGCGACCGTTTCTTCGACATCAGCGATCTGTACAGCAAGGAGCTGCGCGACATCGCCAGAAAGTGCGGCAAGGACAGCGGCCTGACGATCCAGGAAGGCGTATATTTCTTCTTCCCCGGTCCCCAGTTCGAGACCCCGGCGGAAGTGCGGGCAGCCCGCATCTTAGGCGGCGACGCCGTGGGCATGTCCACCGTCACCGAGACGCTTACCGCGGCCCACTGCGGCATCCCCGTGCTGGGTCTGTCCCTGATGACGAACATGGCGGCTGGCGTGCTGGAGCAGAAACTTTCCGGCGAGGAAGTGGAGGAGACCGCAAACCGCGTAGCGCCTCTGCTGGAAGCCTATTTCGCGAAAGTCCTGAAGGCGCTGCCGCACTACGAATAAGCTATGAGTATCCTGTTTAAAAACTGCAAACTGCTGCTGCGGGGGTCTACAGATCCTGCCGCAGCGCCGGAATATAACGTACTGGATGGCTATCTGGGGGTCAGCGGCAAGACCATCGACTACATCGGAGCAGCCCGTCCGGAAAAAAACTACGACGAAGAAAAGGACATGGGAGGAAACCTCCTGATGCCCGGCCTCGCCAACGCACACGGCCACGCGGCCATGACGCTGGTGCGGGGCGTGGGGAGCGACCTCTCTCTGCAGGACTGGCTGTTCGGCAAGATAACGCCGATCGAGGACCGCATGACCCCGGAAGACGTGGTCTTCGGCACCCAGTATGCCATCCTGGAGATGCTGGCAGGCGGCACCACCGTCTACGCCGACATGTATTCGTTTCCCATCGAATGCGCTCAGGCGGCAGCGGAAGCCGGCATCAAGGCCAACATTCCCCGTCCGATGATCTGCTTCGATCCCGGGATGGAGGCGGAGGACTGTGACCGCATCCAGGAGACTCCTTCCTATTTCCGCGCCATCGATGGGCTCGGGGAGGGCCGGGTGCTGGCGGATTTCTGCATGCACTCGGAGTACCTGACGACGGAGAAGACCGTAAAGCGCTACGCCGAGATGTGCCAAGAGTTCGGCGCCCGCATGCAGGTGCATCTGTCCGAGACGGAAAAGGAGCACGAGGAGTGCATCGCCCGTCACGGCTTAACGCCCATGGCGTATTTCGAAAAGCTGGGCGTGCTGGAGAATCCCACGTATGCGGCGCACTGTGTGTGGGTCACGGAGGAAGATCTGGACATCGCGGCGAAGCATCACGTAACGATCGTCCACAATCCCACGTCGAACCTCAAGCTGGGAAGCGGCTTTGCGCCGATCCCGCAGGCCCTGGCGAAGGGCATCCGGGTGGCGCTGGGCACCGACGGCTGCGCCTCCAACAACAACCTCAATATGTGGGAGGAGATGCATCTGGCGGCCATCCTGCACAAGGGCTACACGGGCGATCCGACCGTGGTGACCCCGGCGCAGGTGCTGGACATGGCGACGCTCAACGGTTGTCTGGCCATGGGAAGGACGGACAGCGGCGTACTGGCCGAAGGAAAGGCCGCAGACATCATCTGCGTGGACCTGAACGCCCTGCACATGCAGCCGGCGCTGGACATCCCGGCGCTGCTCACCTACAGTGCGCAGGCTTCCGACGTGAAAATGACGATGGTTGACGGTAAGATCCTTTATGAAAACGGCGTATTTTTCACCATGGATGTGGAGAAGATCAAGGCCGGATTCCAAAAAAGCTGTGAGAGGTTATTAAAATAATGGAAAGACAAGACGAAGGCATGGCCTTCCTGCTGCAGTATGAAAACATCGCCTGGTACGAGAACGGCAAGGTCCGCATCCTGGACCGCCGCATCTATCCGACGGTAAAATTTGTGGAGTGCAATACCCACCAGGAAGTGGCGCAGGCCATTACGGACATGGTCACTCAGTCCTGCGGCCCCTATGTGGCAGCGCCCATGGGCATGGCCCTGGCTGCCTACGAATGCCGGGGCAGGAAGGGCGACGAACAGCTGGCCTATCTGAAGGAAGCGGCGGAGACGATCTCCAATGCCCGTCCCACCACCCGCGCGAGACTGCAGATCGTATGCCAGCAATGCGTGGACGCGGCGGAAAAGGCCATCGCGGAGGGCAGAGAGCCGCTGGAAGACGTGTTTACGGAGGCGATCGAGATCAACAACCGCCGCTATGCGAAGATCGCGAAGGCTGCGGATTACCTCGTGGACATGATGCCCTACCGGGGCAAGGTGATGACCCAGTGCTTCGCGGAGACTATCCTCGGCGCCATGCTACGGGAGATCAAAAAGCGCAATCTGGACATCAAGCTGTTCTGCCCTGAGACCCGCCCGTATTTCCAGGGCGCGCGGCTGACAGCCACCGTCGCCCGGGACATGGGCTTCGACGTGACCCTCATCACCGACAACATGCCCGCCTTCGTCATGAAGAACGAAGGCATCGACCTGTTCACCTCCGCGGCGGACGCCATCTGCGTGGACGGTCACGTGGTCAACAAGGTGGGTACGTACCAGATCGCCATCGCGGCGAAATACCACGGCATTCCCTATTTCGTGAGCGGAAAACCGGAGATCGACCATCCCACGATCCAGAGCGTCAACATCGAGATGAGAGATCCCGATTTCGTGCTGCAGGCCATGGGTGTGCGCACGGCTGCGGAAGGGGTCAAAGGGTATTATCCCAGCTTCGACATTACCCCGCCCCATCTGGTGAGCGGTGTGGCCACGGACAAGGGCATCTATTCGCCCTACGACCTGGCCAGATATTTTGACGGAATGAGTATGGCAGAGATGAAGGAGTTGATGGTGTAGCCATGAGATTGTACACGGTAGAAAAAGACGGAAAGCGCTTCGTTGCCGCCGGATATGCGGACTGCAAAGGCCTGTGGCCGGTAAAGGAGTGTTTTGGCATCGATGCGGACTGCATGCTGGACCTGGTGACCTGCAGCGAAAAGCAGGCGCAGCTGGCGAAGTTCGAGTCGAAGCCGGAAGGGGAGGCGCCCCTCAAACTGGCGGACGTAACGCTTTGCGCGCCGATCCCCAACCCCGTAGGCGACGTCATGTGTCTTGGGGTCAACTATTACGCCCATCTGGTGGAATCCAACAAGGCTGGCCACGTTTCCCTGGAGCAGAAGGGCCACACGGTCTACTTCTCCAAGCGGGTGGACGAGGCGGTGCCCTGCGGCGGCGTCGTGCCCAGCCACAGAGACATCTGCGACCGGCTGGACTACGAGGTGGAACTGGGTGTCGTTTTAGGCAAGGATGCTAAAAAGGTGACCCGGGAGAACGCCCTGGACTGCGTGTTCGGCTATACGATCATCAACGACATCTCCGCCCGCAACATCCAGGAAGAGCATAAGCAGTGGTACTTCGGCAAGAGCCTGGACGGTTTCTGCCCCATGGGTCCCTGCATCGTAACGGCTGCGGAGTTCGGCGATCCCAAGGGTCACGCGCTGTGCTCCATCATCAACGGCGAACTGCGCCAGAATTCCAACACGGAACTGATGATGCAGGACGTTCCCGGCCTGCTCGCGGAGCTTTCTGCCGGGGTCACGCTGAAGGCCGGCACGGTGATCGCCACCGGCACCCCCGCAGGCGTCGCCATGGGCATGAACCCGCCCAAATGGCTGCAGCCCGGCGATACGGTAGAGTGCAAGATCGAAGGCATCGGAAGCCTCATCAATACCATAGGAGAATAAAGGAGAACAACATGAAACCCGAGATCATCAAATTCAAGAGTGAAGGAGCCGTCGGCCCCTACAGCAACGCAGTGAAATACGGCAACCTGCTGTTCGTTTCCGGACAGACCGGCGACGACCCCGCGACCAGCGTGGGGCAGCAGACGAAGGAAGCCATGGACTGCATCAAGGCGATCCTGGCGGAAGCCGGCAGCACCATGGACGATATCATCAAGTGCCAGATCTTCATCCGCACGCAGGATGATTTCGCGGAGATGAACGACGTCTACCGCACGTATTTCGACGAGGCGAAGGGCTTCCCCGCCCGCATCTGCACCTACGGCGCCAAGCTGTACGACGGCCTGGCGGTGGAGATCACCTGCGTCGCAGCAGTGGAAGAATAAGAAAAATATTTTTTGAAGAATGTCAGCAGATCTTGTTGACATTCTTTTTTTATTGTGTAAAATTAAATTGTATCAAATGTAAATCGTTTTCAACCAACCTATGATATACACATTCAAGGAGGACAACATGAGTTTTTATGATCTGAGCGTAATGAACGCAGACAACGAAGAAGTATCCATGAAGGATTTCGAGGGCAAGGTGGTCCTCGTGGTCAACACCGCCACGGGCTGCGGCTTTACCCCGCAGTATAAGGATCTGGAAGAGATCTACGAGAAGTATCACGACCAGGGCCTGGAGATCGTAGACGTACCTTGCAACCAGTTCGCAGGCCAGACGCCGGGCACCGACGAAGAGATCCACAGCTTCTGCACGCTCAACTACGGCACCCAGTTCCCGCAGATGAAGAAGGCCGACGTAAACGGCGAGAACGCCATCGAACTGTTTAAGTACCTGAAGAGCCAGAAGGGCTTCGAAGGCTTCGGCAAGGGACCCATGGCACTGGCTATGAGCGCCATGCTGAAGAAGATCGACAAGGATTACAAGAACAATCCGGAGATCAAGTGGAACTTCACCAAGTTCCTGGTAGACCGTCAGGGCAACGTCGTCGCAAGATTCGAGCCCACCGAAAAGATGGAAAAGGTTGCAGAAGCCGTTGCTAACCTCATATAATAACCAGGTTAGACCTGCAGAGAAGGAAGGAGTATCCATGAGTTACGATCCCGATGAAGCATTAAAACTGAAGAATCAAGTCTGCTTTCCGCTGTACGCAGCGGCGCGCCGGGTCGTCAGTATGTATACGCCCTATTTAAAGCCTTTGGGACTCACCTACACCCAGTACATCACATTTATGGTCCTGTGGGAAAAGGACGGGCTTTCCGTTAGCGAGATCTGCAGCCGCCTGCAACTGGATTCCGGCACCGTTACGCCTCTTCTGAAGAAAATGGAGGCGGAAGGCTGGGTCGAAAGAAAGCGCAGCGCGGACGACGAACGCCGGGTGGAAGTTTATCTGACCGGCGCCGGCCGGGCCATGAAGAAAAAAGTCGCGGAGGTTCCTCTGAAGGTGGGCAGCTGCTTCCATATGGAATCTTCGCATGCACAGCAGCTGTACGAGCTGTTGTACGAGATCCTGGGAACGGAAGAATAAAAGGAGTCTCAAATGGAAGAAGTCAAGCAGGGCGGCGTGCCCCAGAAAGGGCGCAGCCGCGATCAGATCATCATCCGGACCAGCATCACCGGCATCATCGCCAACGTGTTTCTGGCTGGATTCAAGGCCTTTGTAGGCGCAGCGTCCCATTCCATCGCCGTCGTGATGGACGCGGTCAACAACCTGAGCGACGCGCTGTCGTCCCTCATTACGATCATCGGCACGAAGCTGGCGGGCAGGGCGCCGGACAAGAAGCATCCGCTGGGCCACGGCCGCACGGAGTATCTGAGCGCAGCCATCATTTCCATCATCGTGCTCTACGCAGGCGTTACAGCCTTTGTGGAATCCGTCAAGAAGATCATCACTCCGGAGACGCCGGACTATTCCGCACTCTCCCTGATCATCATCGCGGTGGCGGTCGTCGTCAAGATCCTGCTGGGTCTGTACGTAAAAAAGACCGGCGAAAAGGTGGATTCCGATGCGCTGGTGGCCTCCGGCAGCGATGCGCTGTTCGACTCCATCATTTCCGGCTCCACGCTGGTAGCGGCCCTCATCTTCTTGATCACGGGCAAGAGTCTGGAAAGCTGGCTTGGTGCAGTCATCGCGCTGTTCATCATCAAATCCGGCATCGAAATGCTGCGGGAGACTCTGTCTTCCATCATCGGTGAACGTATTCCCGCGGAGCTGGCCATGTCTGTGAAGGATACCATCAACTCCTTCGAGGAAGTGCACGGCTCCTACGACCTGATCATCCACAATTACGGCCCCGAGACCCTGGTTGGCTCCGTCCACATCGAAGTGCCCGATTCCATTACCGCCCACCGGCTGGATGAACTGCAGCGGGCCATCACCCGCAAGGTCCTGGAGAACACGGGTGTAGTCATGACCGGCATCTCCGTCTACGCCATGAACACGCAGAGCGAGAAGATCCGGGAGATGGAGGACTTCGCCCGCAAGACGACGTTTACCCACAAGAACGCGCTGCAGCTCCACGGTTTCTACGTGGATGAACCGGAGAAACGCGTCACCTTCGACGTGGTCGTCGGTTATGAGGAAAAGGACAGACAGGGCGTGATCGACCAGATCCGCTCCGAAATGGAGAAACAGTATCCGGATTACAAGACTTACGTAACACTGGATTATGACATCTCCGACTGATCCCGCACAAGGGGACAGGAACATTGTGCAAAATTCAACAGCCCCAGGGTTTTGCCCCGGGGCTGTTTTTTCTTGTTCTTATTGCTGCGGACCTGCTAGCTGCGGCCTTCCATCATCCTCTTGATGGCCTGGAACGTCTCTTCGCTGATGTAGTGTTCCACGCGGCAGGCATCGTCTACAGCGGTCTTTTCATCGACACCGATGCGGCGGAGGGCTTCGGTCAATACGTTGTGTCTGTCATAGATGTTTTCGGCGATTGCACGTCCTTCGTCGGTCAGTGTAATGGCGCCGTCAGTCTCCACGTTGATGTATCCGCGGTCCTTCAGCAGATGCATCGCGCGGCTGACCGAGGGTTTGGAATAACCCATCTCTTCGCCCACATCGATGGCGCGGACCATGGACAGGCGCTTGCTCAGCACCAGTATGGTCTCCAGGTACATTTCACCGGATTCTTTCATTGCCATATCTTATATCCTCCACCTGATATTATACAACAGGCGTGCGGAAACTAAAACACTTCTTCGCAGGGAAGAGAAAAACAAGCGGCAGACCCATTTAAAAAAGTTCTTCTGAAAGTCGGGCTTTTTTTGTTTGAATATGATATTATCAAATAAAAGTTTGTTAATGGAGGATAATCTATGCTGACAAAAGAATACCAAGATCATTTAACAAAACAGTTAGACGCGATGCAGGGCGAAGTCTCCATGTATTATAAAAACATGATAACAGGAGAGACCTTCGCTTATCATGAGAAGGATGCGCTGATGCCTGCATCCGTTATTAAGCTGCCTATCTTCCTGCATTACCTGGAGCTGGCTGCCGAAGGGAAGGCAGACCCGAAGGAAAAAATACTATGCACCGATGGGGATATCGTCGGCGGAAGCGGTGCCCTGCAGGCCTTTCACGGCGATCATTACGTCAGTCTGGAAACATTGTGGGAGCTGATGATCACGCTTTCCGACAATACAGCCACCAATATTCTGATCAATCATGCCGGCAGGGAAACCTTTGTTCAGGCATTTCCTAAAATGGGGCTGACCGCGACAAAGCTGAACCGTATCCTGTTCGATGCAGAAGCCTCTGCCCGCGGGATAGAAAATTCAACGTCCGCCTATGAGATGGGCATGCTGCTGGAACAGGTCTACCGCAGGACCTTTGTGGATAAAAAGACCAGTGAATATGCGGAGTACATCCTCGCCCGCCAGCAGTTTGACACCAAGATCCCTGGGCTCATCTGCGACGAGAACGTCCGTATCGCGCATAAGACCGGCAGCGATGACGGGATCACGAACGATGTGGGCCTGGTATATGCCAAGCAGCCTTTTGTCGTATGCTTCCTCTCCAATCATACGGATGTTATGGCTTTTGATTCTTTCATTCGTCAAGCTTCGTATGATTTATTTGTAGACTGCGGCGGGCCTGCGTATCTATAATAGACTTAGAAGCGTAACAGTCTCATCTGAATCATTCAGGAGGATATATGGCACGAAAAGCAAACACCAGCACCCGTGTTATCCAGTCTGTTGACCGAGCCGTAGAAATCATCAATTGTTTTAACGAAAAGGAGACCGAATTATCCCTCGCAACGATCTGCGACAGACTATCGCTTAATAAGAGCACTGCATTGGGCATTATCAATACGCTGATCAACCGCAATTTCATGGCGAAGAACCTGAAGACCGGCAAGTATTGTCTCGGAAAAGATCTCCTATCGAAACAGGATCTGTTTACCAGTTCGAAGAACAACATGATGTACGAGATCGGCAGTATCCATGTTAAACGCTTTATCATCAAGCATCAGCGAAGTATTTTCCTCTATGGATACATGAACAACATCCTTTTCCTGATCGATCTGTCTGTCATGGACGACATGAAGATCAATATGAGGCTGGCCTATCAGCTGGCTTATCATGCGTCCTCTCCGGGAAAACTGGTGCTCACGCAGTATACCGATCTGCAGCTCGAAAAGTATTTCGACCGGGGGATTTTCCGCTTCACCCAATACACAAAGACCGATCGGGGCCAGATCATAGAAGAACTTGCGAAAATAAGAAAGCAGGGGTATGCAGAGGAGTATGGAGAAGTGAATCCTCTGGTCACATCCTATGCGGTGCCCATATTCGGTGGAGACGGCACCATGTACGGCGTCGTCTCCACTTCCGGCATGAGTGATATGATGGTAGAGCCGAAAAATGAACTCATTGCGGATTTAAAACGGATCAGCCGTGTTATTTCCGAAAAAGTATTTAGTTGAAACAAACTGTTTTTGCATTTCGCTTTTAACGCCTTAGATGAGCTTCTAAGGCGCTTTTTTATGGGATCAATCGAACATTGACTTTAAGGCGTTGAAGGGTTATTATGAATAAAATTCGATAAAATAAGATAATAATTCTATAATATCAAATTAATTGATCGTTATCAACCTCTCAACCCCTTGATATTGTGCCGTTTTTCGGCATTAATATAAAGTTTTCTTTTGCTGCTACTAATGAAAGGAAGGAGAACAATATGAAGAGGTTCATTTCATTCTTTCTCATTCTGGTGCTGCTGTTCTCGATAACAGCATGCACGAAATCAGAGAGCGGAGGGGACGCTGCACCCGCCTCAGAAGAATCTGTCCTCAGAATGCTTTATGATGAGGAAAATTCCACACTCAATTATCTGATCAGCGGTGAATGGATCACCTCCAATATCGTTGACGGTCTGATCGAGTTCGACAACCATTCCAATGTGGTCCCGGCCCTCGCAGAGTCCTGGGAAAACAGCGAGGACGGCCTCACCTGGACGTTCCATATCCGTCAGGGACAGTATTGGTACGATAAGGATGGCAACCAGATCGCGGAAGTAACGGCTCAGGACTGGGTCGATGCCATGAAAGTCGTCTGCGACCCCTATTCAAATTCCAGCATGTACGATCAGGTAAAGATCCTGGAAGGCGTTGAGGATTATTATAATACGATCGTCGAAAAGGGCCCCGGCAGCGCGGACTTCAGCAAAGTCGGCGTAAAAGCGCTGGACCAGTACACGCTTCAGTACAAGTTGAACAGAGTCACCCCGTATTTCGTACCCGGTCTGGCTTATATGTGCTGGCTTCCGGTATATGGACCTCTGGTTGAAGAGACCATGACCACCGATGTGACGACCGGCAATCCTTCTTACGGATTTGGTACCTCCCTGGATAAGGTCTACAGCTGCGGCGCTTTCCGCATTACCGAATGGGAACCCCAGGTAAAGCAGACTTATGTCAAGAATGAAGCTAACTGGGATGCCGACCGAGTTTATATCGACCGCATCGAACTGCGGTATAACGCAGAAGCTTCGACCCTCGGACCGACCATGGTTCTGCGGGACGAGATCGACTATGCGCTGGTCAGCGCGGATATCGTAGATGACTGGAAAGTAAACCACAGCGATTATCTGTCCAAAGGCAGAGAAAACAGCATGTGGCACAACTTCCTGGCCTTCGATTTCAAACCCACCTACGACGACGAGTATAAGCCGGAAGACTGGATGCGCTGCGTTCTGAACGCGAACTTCCGTCATTCCATCATGAGTGCTACCGACAGAGTCTACTACATCAATACCGCGATCGATGAAGGTGGCGCCGACGGTCTGCTGCAGAATACGATCACACCGGCAGGTTCCTGCTACGATGCAGACGGCAGAGACTTCACCGAGAATCCCGCATTCGACGGGATCGAACAGAACTATTACGACTTAGCAAAGGCCGCCGACTATAAGGCGAAGGCAATGGAAGAGTTGACCGCACAGGGCGTCACCTTCCCGGTAACCATGATTCTGGCCTATCAATCCGGTGCGAAGGATTACGAAAACGAATGCGTCGTCTTAAAGCAGCAGCTGGAAGAAGCGCTGGGCACGGACTACATCAACTGCATCCTTTGGGCTGGCCCGTCTGAAGACTTCCTGTCTCAGACCCGCTCCGCCGGTAAGTATTCCTACATGAGAGTGAAGTGGGGCGCAGACTTTATCGATCCGCAGACCTGGTCCGATCCGTTTATCGGCAAGGTCGATACGGATAACGGTTTGAAGGTCGGCAACACCTATAACAGATGGGATATCCTTACCGATGACGAAGCGTTCCGCTTTGCCTTCAATAACATCGACACCTGCAGCATTGGAAACTACACGGAAGAGTTCATCGCTTCGGATGGCTATAAAGAAGTTCAGAACGTTCTGAACGAGTATTATGACCTCGTGAACAAGGGCATCGATGAAGGCGTCGACATGAATCAGAGATACAGTTACTTTGCACAGGCAGAAGCGCTGCTGATCAACAATGCTCTGGTCGTTCCCTGCTATATCGGTCCTGCAAAGTATCAGGCATCCAAGTTCAATGTCTTCGAAGGCAACTATGCTGCCTGCGGCTATGCTTCCAAGCAGTATAAGGGCATGCACCTGCTGGATCACTTCATTAGCATGGATGAGTATGAGCAAAATCTGGAAGACTGGCTTGCCGGTAAGTATTGATCCACTCTTTGTTTCTTAACCTAAACTTTCTTTAGGCCCCGGACTGCCTGAGGCAATCCGGGGCCTGTTCGATGGAGATCGTATATGCTGAAGTATATTCTGAAACGATTGGCAAGGTCGCTCCTGACGCTTTTGATCATCGTTTCCATCGTTTTTATCCTGATGCGGAAGATGCCGATCACGGGCTATTTCCCGAACTATGATCACATGTCGCAAGAAGCGATCGCGAACGGTCTGCACATGATGGGCCTGGATCTGCCGGTCCATCAGCAGCTTCTCCTGTTCCTGAAAGGACTCTTTACCAAGGGTAGTTTAGGGATCTCCTACGTCTACCGGAATCAGGTACCGGTAACGGAGATCTTAGCGACAAAATGGCCCGTCAGCGTAAAACTCGGTCTGCTGGGTCAGGCGCTGGCGCTCCTCATTGGACTTCCTCTCGGCACCGTGATGGCGCAGCATAAAGGCGGCTGGATCGATCGCTTTGGAACCGGTTTTATCGTTACGATCCAAGCGCTTCCTGCTGCAGTCTATTTTCTGCTGATCCAGCTTTACGCAACGGAAGCCTTTCGTCTGCCGCTGGCCTTTACCTATGAAAATCCCAAAACGTGGATCCTTCCTGTTTTTTCCCTGGCATTGCCGAACATCGTCTACTATGCCATGTGGTTAAGGCGGTATATGGTTGACGAATCCACGAAGGATTACGTAAAACTGTGCCAGATCAAGGGAATGTCCAGCCGGGCGATCATGTTCAAGCACGTGTTCCGCAACGCCTTTGTTCCATTGGGTCAGTATCTTCCGACGACTTTGCTCAACACGGTCGTCGGATCCATCTACGTAGAATCGCTTTATTCCATTCCCGGCATGGGCGGGCTGCTGGTAGATGTCATCAAACGTCAGGATAATGCTATGGTGCAGGCGATCGTCATGATCTTTGCTGCTGTCGGTATCGTGGGGTTGATCCTCGGCGATATTATGATGTCGCTGCTGGATCCCCGCATCAGTTTTACCGGGAAGAAAGGCGGGCGTTGATATGGGTATGAGATATAAGAACCCGAAAGTTGTCCGGCTGGAAGAAAGCGTTACCCAGGAACTTGCTGTCAATCTTCCTGACGAAGAAGCCTTCAAGATCGTTCCTTTTAACGAAGAAGAGACGGAAAAGATCGGATACTCGAATTATTCCTATTGGCGCAGCACGTTCCGCGTGTTCCGGCAGAATAAGCTTGCCATGATTCTGATCGTTACCGTTCTCGTGATCCTTCTGTTTACGTTTATTCAGCCCCATCTCCCGAATCAGCTGGATTCTTTCCAGATCAATAACGACATCAACGGGATCGCGCTGAAGAACAAACCGCCCGGAACGGTGGCCATCTTAAAAAATGGAACAGAGTATAAATTCATTCTAGGCACGAATGAATTGGCGCAGGACTTGTGGGCCAAACTTTGGGGTGCAACAAGAAATTCCCTGCTGATTGGGATCGCTGTCGCCCTGATCGAAGCGGTCATCGGCATCCTTGCCGGCGTGCTTTGGGGATATGTGAAGGGTGCAGACCTTATTTTTACGGAACTATACAACATTTTAGACAATATACCGTCTTCTCTGGTACTCATACTGGTCTCCTACATGATGAGACCGTCGGTCACCACGCTGCTCATCGCTATGTCGCTGACCCGATGGATCGGCATGGCCCGGTTCATCCGCAACCAGATCGTAATCATCCGAGACAGGGAATACAATCTGGCCTCCCGCTGCCTGGGATCCGGAACGATAAAGATCATCTTCCGAAACCTGCTCCCGTATCTGGTTTCCGTCATTATGCTCCGCATGGCGCTGTCTGTTCCCGATGCGATCGCCAGCGAGGTGTTCATCACGTATATCGGTTTGGGTCTGCCTGCGGATGTTCCCTCCCTCGGTAATCTGATCAACCAGGGGAGAAAACTGATGCTGTCTCCGACCCTGCGGTACCAGCTGATCTATCCGACGATCGTCCTGGCCATCGTAACGATCTCTTTCTACATCGTCGGCAACGCTTTCTCGGATGCTGCTGACCCGAAGAACCACGTGAACTAGGAGGTGCTTTCATGGATTATCAGGATAGGAAAGTGATCCTCTCTGTTGAGGATCTCAACGTGAAATTCAACCTCCGCGGCAAAGTTCTTCATGCGATCCGCGGGATAACGCTGGATGTCTATCAGGGGGAAACGCTGGCGATCGTCGGCGAATCCGGCAGCGGAAAATCCGTGCTGAATAAAAACTTTATCGGCCTTCTGGATGCGAACGGCTTCATCTCCGATGGCAAGATCATCTACTATGGGATGGATGACGGAAATCCGCGCATTTTGTCCGACTTCCAGAAAGAAAAAGAGTGGCTGACGATACGCGGCAGCGAGGTCAGCATGATCATGCAGGATCCAATGACTTCGCTCAACCCGCTGAAGACGGTCGGCAAACAGATCGGGGAAGCGGTCCGTCTACATCAGGGCCTGAAAGGCGCAGCCTTAAGGCAGGCTGTGATCAAGATCCTCGGCGATGTCGGTATTCCCGAGCCGGAGAAGCGGTATGCGCAGTATCCGCATGAGTTTTCCGGCGGGATGAGGCAGCGCGTTGTGATCGCTATCGCGATTGCCTGCCGTCCTAAGATCTTGATCTGCGATGAACCGACGACCGCCCTGGACGTGACCATCCAGGCCCAGATTTTAAATCTGCTGAAAAAACTGAAAAAGGATTACGATCTGACGGTCATCTTTATTACGCATGACCTTGGCGTCGTCGCGAATATCGCAGACCGCGTGGCAGTCATGTATGCTGGAGATATCATCGAGATCGGAACCTCGAAAGAGATCTTCTATGAATCCCGGCATCCCTATACCTGGGCACTGCTCTCTTCGCTGCCGCAGCTGGGCGTGAAAGGGGAGGAGCTGTATTCGATCAAGGGAACGCCGCCGAACTTATTTAAGGAAGTCCGGGGCGATGCCTTTGCACCGCGCAACCCTCAGGCTCTTGCCATAGATTTTGAAAAGATCCCTCCGTACTTCGACATTTCCCCGACACATAAAGCGAAGACCTGGCTGCTGGATCCGCGTGCTCCGAAGATCGAGCCGCCTGCAGTGATCCAACAGATACGCGCAGCCAAGAAGGGAGGCGCAGAGTATGGAGAATAGAGAAGTCCTTCTTCAAGTAAAGAATATGGAAGTGACTTTCGGACACCGAAAGAACAAATTTGTTGCAGTCCATGGGGTTTCGTTTGATATCTATCAGGGCGAGACATTCGGTCTGGTCGGAGAATCCGGAAGCGGGAAAACAACGATAGGGCGCGCGATCATAAGGATCAACCCGGTCAGCGCCGGCGAGGTCCTCTATAAGGGGCAGCGGATCAGCGGAAAGATCTCGAAGGAGTTGGATGCGGAAGTGACGCAGAAGATACAGATGATCTTTCAGGATCCGATGGCATCCCTCAATGAGCGCGCGAAAGTGGACTATATCGTTTCCGAGGGTTTGACCAATGTCCGAAAAGGATTGTCGAACAGTGAGCGGACTTCCATGGTTTCCAACGCTCTTTCTGAAGTGGGGCTTCTGCCGGAGTTCGCCAGCCGGTTTCCCCACGAGTTTTCAGGCGGGCAGCGTCAGCGGATTGGCATTGCTAGATCGTTGATCATGCAGCCAGAATTCATCATTGCCGATGAGCCGATCTCTGCCCTGGATGTTTCCATACGGGCCCAGGTCCTGAATTTGATGAGCCGCCTGCAGAAGGAGAAAGGGCTAACCTATCTGTTTATCGCACACGATCTTTCTGTTATGCGTTTCATCTGCCACCGTATCGCCGTGATCCACAAAGGCGTGATCGTCGAACTTGCGGAGACGGAAGATCTGTTTCGTCATCCCTTGCATCCCTACACACGCGCGCTGCTGTCCGCAATCCCCATGCCGGATCCGGATTCGGAGCAGGAAAAGGTTCTTCTGGTCTATGACCCGTCCTGCCATCATTATGAGGATGATCCGCCGGTATGGACGGAGATCGAACCGGGTCATTATGTGATGGCGAACCAGGAGGAATTGAACGAATATAGACGGCAGTTGAGTCAGTAGAGCTTGTGAGGTAGATGTATGAAAAAAACTATCATCGACATGCATTGTGACACGATCCTCCGTTGTCTGCAGGGGAAATCGCTGCGCGATATGGAAGGGACCCACATCAATCTTCAGAAGATGAAGGAGGGCGGTGTTGCAGTCCAGTGTTTTGCCCTGTTCATCATGACAAACGGAGATGGTGCAGATTACGGATTTGAACAGAAAAGTCCCTATGAAGTGTATCAGGCGCTGCTGCAGGTCTTTCAGGATCAGATGCAGCAGAATCAGGACCTGATCCGGCAGGTCCGCAGTTCCGAAGAGATCCTTTCCGGCATACGAAGCGGGCAGCAGATGGCTTTGCTCACGATGGAGGATGCAGCGCCTGCTGAGGGGAAACTTGAGCGGTTTGCAGAATTCTATGAAGAAGGCATCCGCATGATGACCCTGACATGGAATTACGAGAACTGCATCGCCTTTCCAAACAGCAAAAACGCGATCGCGCATAATACGCTGGGGTTAAAACCGTTCGGTTATGAAGCCTTAGAACGGATGAATGAATTAGGGATCATAGCGGATATCTCTCACGTATCTGCCCGCTGTTTCTGGGATGTGATGGAACATTCGAAAAAGCCTGTCATTGCAAGCCATTCCTGTGCGCGGAGAATATGCGATCATCCGAGAAACCTGAGCGACGATCAGCTTCGCGCGCTCGCAGACCGCGGCGGCATGGTGGGGATCAACTTCTTCTACGATTTCCTGGAAGATCATCCGGAACCTCGCTCCACGATCGAAAGCGTGGTCCGGCACATGAGGCATATCAAGGATGTTGCCGGTGCAGAGGTCCTCGGCTGGGGATCTGATTACGACGGGATCCCGGGAACCTTAGAATGGGGAGACTCTGCCGGGATGCCTATCCTGCTGGATGCGCTTTCCCCGTACTTTACCGATGACGAACTGGATCTGATCTGCTGGAAAAACTTTGTGCGTGTCTTGAAAGATAACGAGTAGGAGGTTTCGCAACATGAAGGTATTTATCAGCGCGGATATCGAAGGAACCGCCTTTACGACCGTATGGCCAGAGGCCACGAAGGGGGAGATCGATTACCCCAGGGCAGCCCGCCAGATGACGATGGAAGTAAAAGCAGCATGCGAAGGCGCGATCGCAGCGGGAGCCGAGTATATTCTGGTCAAAGATGCCCACAGCACCGGCACCAATATCGACCTTAACGAGCTTCCTTCCTGCTGTGAACTGATCCGCAGCGGCAACGGCAGCCCCCGGGCCATGGTGGAGGGGATCGAGCAGGGATTTGATGCTGCGATGTTTATCGGATACCACTCCGCAGCCGGAAAGATCGGTAATCCGCTTTCCCATACCTTTACAACGCAGACGACGCAGGTCCTGCTGAATGGGGAGGATTGTTCGGAGTTTATGCTTTACAGCTGGTGTGCAGCCTACTATGGGGTTCCGACGGTCTTCTTATCCGGCGATAAAATGCTGACTGAAGACAGCATGCACTTGCATCCGATGCTGAGAACGGTCTGGGCAAAAGACGGCTTCGGCGGGTATACGCGCTGCCGGCAGCCGCAGCTGGTCTGCGACCTCATCCGCCGGGAAAGCGAAGCCGCACTCCAGCAGGATCTGTCCGCGGCAAAATGCGAACTGCCCAAGCATTTCGATCTCCGCATTTCCTATAAAGAACATCGCAATGCTGTTCGGTATTCTTTCTATCCGGGGTTTGAACTTCTGGATTCTCATACGACGCATATGGAGACCGATGATTATTTCGAACTGCTGCGGTGCGTTCCCTTTGTCTTCTAAGTGCAGTTAGAAGCATCTTTATTTTTCCTCCAAGCGAAAAGCCCTTCAGAAAACCAGGTCTCTGAAGGGCTTTTGCTATCGTGTGTTATCTTTCGAGGCGGGAGATCAGAATACTTCTTCGCAGGCCGTCATTTCCTGATTGCGTTCGTATTCTTCGTGATCGATCATACGGTCCTCATACTCCATTTCCCCTAACTGGTTGTCGTAGGGGTCGAACCGCCAGTGCTTCTTCTCGATGTCGAACATCTGATGGAACGCATTGTTTGCCACCATTCTGCCCGGATCCAGGTTGCCGAAGTAGAACTTCTGGGATTCTTCGTTTCCGCTTCTTTCCGAACCGGCACCGAAGGAGCAGTCCGCAAACATCCAGCCGTAAGGCGCAATATAGAATCTGGCCCAATCATGGCCGCCCACGCTGAACGGTTCGGCATCCAAGCCGCTCTGCCACTGCGCAGGAACGCCTGCGATGCGGCACATGGTGATGAAGAGCAAGGCATAGACGCCGCAGTCTCCGGTGTAATTATGCGCCATACTGTCCGGAATGCTCTCCATGAGAATATAATCGGGCACAAGGCTGTAGTAGACATTCTTCGTGATCCAATTGTAGATGGCTCTGGCCTTTTCCAGGTTGTTGGGGCATCCCACGGTAACTTCTTCGGTCAGACGTTTCAGATAGGGCGTGAACACGATGTGAGGCGACTGTTCTTCCGTGCAGAAGGAGGGCTGCCAGGGGTCGGGGATCATATGCTCCGTATCGTGGTACCATTCGGTGTGCACGTAAGAATACTCTACCCAGAATTCCGTATTCTCCTTCAGTTCGACTTCCCAGCAGATCGTTCTCGCACGGGATGTTCCGGGAGCGACTTGGCCCCCTGCGGGATTCATCGCCAGGATCTTGATGTCGCTCTGCGTCTCGCATTCGGCGGGGATGGGCAGGTGGACCCGTACAAAACCGGGCTTGAACGCCTCGTCTTTGATTCTGACAGAAGCGCGGATCGTCATGCGCATTCCCATCTTGCCGTTCTTCTTCATCTGCTTGATGGAATAATCCCGGAACGTTTCATCGGTTCCCGGCATCATCGTCGGCTCATTCTTAAACCCGACTCTCTCTGCAATCTGCGGATTTCTGATGAGTTCTCTGAAGAACGTGTTGATAAAATGCTGCTTACCGTCGATGTAGACCCAGTGGATGCGTCCCGTATCGATGCAGGCGTTGAATTCTTCTTCCGTAAAGTCGGGAATTTCCTGATGGATGCGTTCCATAGCCTGTTCGTACGTATACGGATAGTTGGACGGGGTGCGGCGCATCAGTTCCTTTTGCGCGGTAAGGCAGTACTTCAGAGAATCGGGAACGTCGTCCCGCTGCAGATACAGATCGATAAAGTGGTTGGCGCCTTCGAAGTCGCCGAAATCTTTTCTCTTGCGGATCTCCTTGGGAAGACCGCAGTCCAGGTAGCGCAGGGTATCGTTGATATTCATGGGGTCACCTTCTAAAAGAGGCCGGGCGAAAAAAGCCCGGCCGTTCGTTTGGATAAGTTTTTATTTGCTGAGAGCTTCGTCGATGGCCTTTGCCGCCGTCTTGCCTGCGCCCATGGCGAGGATAACGGTGGCTGCGCCGGTGACCGCGTCACCGCCTGCGTAGACCATGTCCTTGGAGGTCTTGCCGGTCGCTTCTTCCGCGACGATGCAGCCCTTCTTGTTCGTTTCCAGACCCGCAGTCGTGTTCTTGATGAGCGGGTTGGGGGAGGTGCCGATGGCCATGATGACGCAGTCGACGTCCAGCACGAATTCGCTGCCCGGAATTTCGACTGGTCTTCTTCTGCCGGAAGCATCGGGTTCGCCCAGTTCCATCCGGATGCACTTGATGCCGTTTACGAAACGGTCTTCGCCGCCCAGGATCTCAACGGGGTTGTTGAGCAGCTTGAATTCGATGCCTTCTTCCTTGGCGTGTTCGACTTCTTCTCTTCTGGCGGGCAGTTCCGCTTCGGATCTTCTGTAGACGATGTAGACGTGCTCCGCACCCAGTCTCTTGGCGCAGCGGGCTGCGTCCATGGCGACGTTGCCGCCGCCGACGACTGCGACTGCCTTGGAGTGCTTGATGGGGGTGTCTGCACCTTCTCTGTAGGCCTTCATCAGGTTGATGCGGGTGAGGAACTCGTTGGCGGAATAGACGCCCTTCAGGTTTTCGCCGGGGATGTTCATGAAGGAGGGGAGACCTGCGCCGGAGCCGATGAACACAGCTTCGAAGCCGAACTCATCGCTCATGAGCTCGTCCACGGAAACGGTTTTGCCGATGACGGTGTTGGTCTCGACCTTGACGCCCAGCGCCTTCAGGCCGTCCACTTCCTTCTGGACGATGGATTTCGGAAGACGGAATTCGGGGATGCCATAGACCAGCACGCCGCCTGCAGTGTGCAGCGCTTCGAAGACCGTTACTTCGTAGCCCTTCTTGGCCAGATCGCCTGCGCAGGTGAGGCCGGAGGGGCCGGAACCGATGACGGCGACCTTGTGACCGTTGGAAGCGGGCTTAACGGGCGCTTCCTTCGCGTTGGCGTTGTGCCAGTCGGCGACGAATCTTTCCAGACGGCCGATCCCGACGGGTTCACCCTTGATGCCGCGGACGCAGTACTTTTCGCACTGGTTCTCCTGAGGGCAGACTCTGCCGCAGACAGCGGGCAGGGAGGAGTCTCTGGAGATGACTTCATAGGCTCCCTCGAAATCTTCTTCCGCGACCTTCTTGATGAATTCGGGGATGGAGATCTGAACGGGGCAGCCCTGCGTGCAGGGATGATTCTTGCAGTTGAGGCATCTGGCCGCTTCGTCCAGCGCTATTTCCTTCGTGTAACCAAGGGCTACTTCCTTAAAGTTCGATGCTCTTTCGACGGGGTCCTGAGAGGGCATCGGGTTCTTGGTAAGAGACATATTGGGCATTTATTTCACCTCCATCTTATAGAGGTTGCACGCTTCTTCTCTCGCCTTGAGCTCGAAGGCCTTGTACATGCTGCCTCTGTCAATTGCTTCGTCAAAGTCGACTTTGTAACCGTCGAAGTCCGGGCCGTCCACGCAGGCGAACTTGGTCTTGCCGTCGACGGTAAGTCTGCAGCCGCCGCACATGCCGGTGCCGTCTACCATGATGGGGGACATGGAGACGATGCAGGGGATGCCGAAGGGCTCTACGGTCTTGGTGACGAACTTCATCATGACGATGGGTCCGATGGTGATGACTTCGTCGAACTTTTCACCGGATTCCAGCAGTCTCTTTAAAGGTTCGGTAACCAGAGCCTTTTCGCCGTAGCTGCCGTCGTCGGTGCAGATGATGAACTCGTTGCTGGCCGCGCGGAATTCGTCTTCCAGGATGATGAGATCCTTGCTGCGGAAGCCGAGGATCGCGGTCACGTCGCTGCCCTGTTCATGCAGCGCCTTGACGATGGGGTAAGCGATGGCGTTGCCGACGCCGCCGCCCACGACGCAGACCTTCTTGAGGCCTTCCAGATGAGACGCTACGCCCAGAGGACCGACGAAGTCCTGGATGTACTCGCCCTGCAGCTTGTGGTTCAGCTTTTCGGTGGTGGCGCCGACGACCTGGAAGATGATGTCCACGGTGCCTGCCTTGCGATCGTAGCCCGCGATGGTGAGGGGGATACGTTCGCCGTCTTCGTTAACGCGAAGGATGATGAACTGTCCGGCAAGAGCTTTCCGTGCGACCATAGGTGCTTCTATGGACATGAGCGTAACGGTGGGGTTCAGCTCCTGCTTCTTAACGATTTTGTACAATGGTTTGTTCCTCCTTATTTATGTTCTTGACCGCTAAATATCGGGATTTAGCACAGTTGTTATTATTTTATCACACTCTGCTCCATAACGCAAAGGGAAGGCCCTGTGACCCGGGCCAAAACTATGCGGGAAGGCTGGAAAAATAATTTGAAAAAATGGCAAAAACTCCCTTGACAAGAAATGGAATTTTGCTAGAATAATGGTAAACACTACTTTGGATGGGAAAATGAGGTAAACGGACGATGAAATGGAAAAGCATAGCGGGCATCATCCTGGTCGTGCTGAGCGTTGCAGCCATGTACTTCTGGGAGACGAAAGGCCGGGACAGCTTTCTGCTGATGCCCGTCCTGGCCGCCGCCAAGGATATTGACGCGGGCACCGTCGTGAGCGAAGAGCATTTTACGGTTTTGAGAGTGCCGCCGGAAACGGCTGCCTCCGCGGCCATGATGCCGTCGGAGGCCATACACGTATTGGGACTCCGGGCTACCCGTCATATCCGCAGGAACGAACAGGTGGCGAAGGAGGATTTCGGAAGCGAGACGGCTCAGATCCCCGAGGGGAAATCCGTCTACGTGCTGCCGCAGTCCTGGATCTATTCCCGCAGCAGCAGTCTGCGGGCAGGCGACAACGTCTGGATCTTCTCCATGCCGGAAAAGAAGCCGCTGGGCTGCTATACGCTGGCGTTCGTGCGGGATAACGCGGAACAGGAGGTGCTGGATACGAATCTGCCTTCCGGCGTACTGGAGCGCACGGCGCCCAGCTCCATCATCTCCAGTCTGGAGATCCTCTGCACGGAACAGGAGTATTTCGATCTCTTCGATGAGGTGCAGCAGGCGGGGCCTGCCAGTCTCCTCATCGTAATGGAGGGCAATCTATGGGCAGGATCGTAACGTTTCACGGCATCGACCACAAGGCCGGCGTAAGCCAGACCGCTCTGGGCACGGCGGAATCGCTGGCGGAAAACTACCCGTATCTGAAGATCCTTCTCGTCCATACGGAAGGACGCAGCGGCCGGGAATACGCGCCGAACCTCCGGGAGAGCCTGGAGACCGTCCGGCCGTATCTGTTGGACCGGGTGCTGGACGGCGAGGAGATCGGCGATAAGGCACAATATAAAGGAAATCTGTACGTGATCGGCGGGGATGAAAATCCCGGCAGCGCGGAGATCTATCTGCCGGATATGGCGGAATACATGCTGGATGCTTTCGCGGACTGCTTCGACGTCGTCGTGTGCGACAGCGGCAGCGAGATCGAACACGCCATGGCGCTCGGTGCGCTGTTCTCTTCAGACCGCATCTATCACGTGCTGACACAATCGGAACTGTATTTCCGCCGTGCGGAGATGCTGCTGCCGCTGTATGCGAAACTGGGCCTTTCGGAAGGGCGATTCGTGCTCTGTAAGTGCGATAAAAATTCTCCGTTCAGCCCGTCCTACAGCGCAAAGAGACTGCAGATCGACCCGGGCGAACTGTTCAGCGTGCGCGTGTCCCGCAAGGGTTTCGACGCGGAGATCGAAGGCAAAAGCCTCTACAGCTACCGGGAAGGTCCGTACCGCAGAGACATCGACGCCATCGCGGAGGATATCGTGCGGACGTTCGAACTGGTGAAAGGCGGAAAGGAGAGAAAATGGCTCAGGAAAAGTTCAGCTTCAGCGAGATTCTAAGAGCCCGCAGCGCGCAGCCTGTGCAGCCTGCCGCGCCTGCGCCGCAGGCGCCTGCTCCGGTTCCACCGGCGCCGCCTGCAGACGTTCCGACGTTCAGCCGGTTCGAACAGCCGACGACGCCGCCCGCACCAAAGCCGCAGGACAGCTGGTCCGACTATATCGACTACAGAGGGCCGAGAAACAGGCGGGCGGTCCAGGAAGAGGATCTGTTTCCGCAGCTGTGCGCCAAGGTGATGGAGGTGTTCTTCCAGGACTGGGAGGACCGGGACAGCTCCCGTTCCGCTCTGGAGATCCAGAAGCGGGCTATCATCGGCTACGAAAAGGAAAAGAGTTTCTTTAAGAACCGCATCGCGGATATCGTGCAGAAGATGGGGGCAGCCGGCACGCCGTTCCCCGCCTGGTACGAATCGCTGACGGACGCGATCTATCACGAGAACTGGGGCCTGGCGGGGCTTTCCGAGTGGTTCCTGCCCGCACACGCTTTCAGCAGTTCCGCGAAGATCATCGGGGAGAACATGTATTTCCTGGAGAGCGGACGCATGGTCTTAAAGCCGCAGAAGATCAGCAAGGAACGGAAAGATCAGCTCATCAAGGCGTTTCTGCTGCTAAACCCGGAAGAGCGAATGGACAAATCCTATCACGAGACGTATCTGCTGGACGGCACCCGGGTCACCATCTTTACCGCACCCATGGCCAAAGCCGGCCAGGAAGCCATCATCTTCCGCCGCTACGTGGTGCCCTCCCTGAATTTTCAGGAGCAGGCGAGACGCGGCACGGTGCCGGAAGAGGCGATCCCGCTGTTCGAGACCATGGTGCGTCTGGGCTTCAACGTCGCGTTCGTCGGGGCGGTCCGCACAGCGAAGACCACGTTCTTAAGCACGTGGCAGGCGCTGGAGGATCCGGTGCTGGAGGGGGTCATGGTAGAGACCGATCCCGAGATCCCCATGGACAAGCTCCTGCCCGGCGCTCCGATCCTGCAGCTTTTAGCCGACGGTGAGGAACTGCAGAAGATCTCCAAGAACCTGCTCCGAAGCGACGCGGACTATTTCATCCTGGCGGAGGCCCGGGACGGCATCGCGCTGGATACGGCGGTCCGCATCGCCAGCAAGGGCACAAAGCGCATGAAGATGACGTTCCACACGCGTTCCCCCCGGCTGTTCCCGCTGGAGGTCGCGACGGAGATCGTCAAGAGCACGGGCGGAGACCTGCAGCTGACGATGCAGAAAGCCGCCGGCAGTTTCGACTACATCTTTCACTTTATCCAGCTGTCCGACAAGAGCCGTAAACGTCTGAAGGGCATCTACCAGATGAACGTGGACGAGCAGGGCGCGATCGCCATCGAGCCCATCTGCGAATACGATCCCGTGGAAGATTCCTGGCGTTTTACGTACCGCATGGGACCGGCGCAGGAAGAATACGGACGGGAAAGCGACCATATGCTGTTGGAACAGATGAAGTGCCAGCTGAAAGGGCTGGAAGAGGGTTCTCCCTACCGTTCGGAGGGCTTCCATGGATAAGACCGGCATGCTGGTGATCGGGGTCAATCTCCTGATCTACGCCACATATTTTACCGGCGTGTTCCTGTTCTCCGAGCAGGGCATCGCCGCAGCGATGCGGAGTTTCTCCCTGCGCAGGCGCCTTAAACCGGATTCCCGGGGCTTCTTCTTCGAGTTCGGACCTGTCGCTTACGTCAATAAACTGCTGTTCGCGGTCTTTCAGAAAGAGGTCAACGGCGCCGCGTTTTTCTTCGGCATCGTGATGGTGTTCTTCATCGCGTTCGTCCTGGGCATCCGCATGTTTACGCCCGTCATGGCGTTCGTCGCTGCTTCGATGGCTGCGGCGATCCCCATCATGGCCCTCGTCGTCCGCATGGAAAACGACCGCACGAAGGGCAGCCGGGAAGGCATCAGCTTCGTTTCGGAACTGTACCGGCAATATAGGATCAACAACCGCAACATCTATGCGGCGATGGAGGCGACCGCGTCGTCCCCGGCGGACTTTCCTGTGTGCAAACGGCATCTGTACCGGCTGCTGCTGCACCTGCGCAGCAGCGGTGACCCGGACGAGATCAAGGAATACACAGACCAGTTCTCCTTTGCCATGGGTACGGTGTGGGGCCACATGCTGGCGGTCTGCATCCGCATGGCGGCGAGAAACGGAACAGATATCTCCGCGGGTCTCGCAGACATTGCGGAGCAGCTGAAGGCGGCAAACGCCAGGGCGGAGGAACGCCGGCGCATGAACAGCGAATCGCTGCGCATGACGATGTTCCTCATCCCGCTGCTGTATGTCGGGACCATCCTGCTGTCGATCTTCTATCTGGATCTTGCGCCGGGGGAATATCTGCGCAACCAGTTCGGAACGGCAGAAGGCATCCTGTTCTTTCTGTTCATCGTATTCCTGATGTTCCTCAATCTGGTGATCCTCAGAGCGGTGAGCAACACGCGCATCGATTATTAAGGGGTATCGTTATGCCATATGTCAATTTTGCCCTCTTGCTCCTGCTGTGGCTGGGCGTGGGCCTCGCTTTCGGGGCTCCCGCCGGCCGCAGTTTAAAACTGGAGGCTCAGAAATATAAGCAGCGGTCGGAAACAGCCGCCCGCAAGAGCGCACCCTACCGGAAACTGCAGCAGTTTTCCGCCGGCAGAAAACGCGAAGCCATGCAGCGCGACCTGGCGGAGAGCCTGTCCTACGTCAAGAATCTGGTGGTCATCGGCCGGGGAGAGAACATGAGCGCCCAGCTCCTGCTGGAGGAACTTTCAGAGCTCAGCAAGGACCTTGGCCCCGTGTTCCTGTCCATGGCCCGGTGCATCCAGCTGTTCGACAAGGAGACGGCAGCCCGCCAGCTGTTCGAAGCGCTCCCCTTCAGCTACGCGAAGGATATCGGGGAGTTTCTGGCAGGCTGGGAAGACGTGCCGCCCGGGGACTTGCTGAACACCGTGGAGGTCTACCGCAGCGCGCTGCGCGAGGACAGACTCACCAGACAGAAGAGAAGGGACGAAATGGTCTCCGACCTGGTGTATTTCCCTGTGGTGGTCAACGCCATGGCTGTTCTGATGAACTTCATCTACGTGGCGTATTTCATCCAGCAGCGGGACGCGCTCAACGTGCTGTTCAACTGACCGCAAACCATAGAGAAAGGAGACGGATAACATGAAACAACTGATCGTCATGATCGCGACGATCTTACTGGGTATCGCGATCGCAGTCGTCGTATTGGGGTTCTCCGGGACCGCGGAGACGCTGTCCAGTGGGGTCAACACAAAGATCACGAGTACGTTTAACGGGTATTACACCCCGGACTAGAGGTAACGACATGAAAGAACTGATAATACTGATCGCCTCCATTATGCTGGGGCTGTGCCTGTTCAGCCTGATCGCAGGAGAACAGGAGACCAGCATATATTCCGCGGTTAAAGGGGTGTGGAACACGGAGATCCAGGCCCGCACCCTTGAGGATGGTCTGTAAGCTATGAAACAGTTCTTAGTGCTGGCTGCCATATTGCCGCTGATGCTGGTGTTTTTCGTACAGTTTTCGATGGATCAGATCAATTCCAGCCGGATAGGCATACTGACCGATATCGTCTATGCCGCAAAGGAGGAAGCGAAACAGGAAGGCTGCTTTACTTCGCAGATCAGGAGCGAGCTGACCGCAAACATCTCTTCCGCACTCGGCATAGACCCGTCGGAGGTGAGGATCGAGGCGACGGATACCGTGCGCTACCGCATCATGAACGCAGGCGGATATGGCAGGGATGACTGGGAAAGGGGACTCATCTATTACAAAGTCTCCGTTCCCATCGGGGAACTGATGGCCGGACGCAGGCTGTTCGGCATCAGGGAACAGGACAATCTCTATTACTACACGATAGAGAGCTATACGGCCAGCGAGAAACTGCCATGAAGACGTTTCTGACGTTTCTCGGACTGCTGGTCGTCTGCCTCAGTCTGTTGTGCTTTACTTCGGACATGGACCGCTATGCAAAACTTCAGTTGCATATGAAGGCCCTGGCGGAAGAGTGCGCAGCCGGCAGCGTCCTGTTTACCGACGATCTGGCATATTCCCAGGGACTCGTCGTCTTCCGGGAAAGCGATGCCAGAGATTACGTGGAGTTCATGCTGAGCAAGGCCGAGAGCGAACCGCTCTATCTGAAGGGCAGCCTTTCGGCAGAACTCCGGCTGTTTGACGACGAAAAGGGCTACGACGGGCTGATCGCCTATCACGTACGGCAGATCCGGCCCTGCAGCGTAGTCCGGCTCTCCTGGAGCGGACCGGATCTGTTCCGGCTGCCGTTCTTCAGCCTGACGGGAGCAAAGCGCACCGCGGTCTACGAATGGGTGGACGAGTAACAGCAACTGAAACGAGCTTCAACATCCGGAAGATCTCCGCGACAGAAAAACAGAAGCCGCCCGAAGACCGCAGCAACAACTGAATATAGCCGACAGAAACACCGAAGCCTCCCGCCATTGCGGGGGGCTGTTTCTTTGTGGTAAAATACCTTATTATCTTGTTTATTGAGAGGCATTTTATGAAAAGGGCTTTATCGCTGATCCTATGCTGTCTGATCGTTATTATGAGCGTTGTCCCGGCATCTGCTGCTTCCGCCGAAGCGCAGACCGCTGCGGATAAGCTGTACGGCCTGGGACTTTTCAGCGGCACGGGCGTGGATGCGGATGGCGTTCCGGTCTACAGCCTCGATCAGACGCTGACCCGGCAGGAAGCCATTACGATGATCTTAAGCCTTACCGGCAAGACGGAAGACGCCAGGAAGACTGTCTCTAAAACACATTTTCTCGATGTGGATCCCTGGGCGGTTCCCTACGTAGGCTATGCATACCAACAGGGCATCACTGCCGGCGTGTCTGCCGACCGCTTCGGGGCTCACCAGAACGTAACGGCGGCGGAATATCTGGCATTTCTGCTCAGCTGTCTTGGCTACCGGGCAGATGAGGACTTTGTGTGGAACCATACGACGGTCCTTTCTAACCGGATCGGGATCACCCGCGATGACTATGCGGACATGCGCGTGCTTTCCCGGGGAGACGCCGTCATTCTTTCCGAACGGGCTCTTCACGCAAAGCTCAGGAACAGCACTGCCACACTGTGCGAATCCACTCTCTCTTTGGCTCTCGACGAACCGCTGGCGCTGCCGTCCGACGTTGCCGGCACCTGGTATTTCTTCAACCTCAGCGGTGTTCCCGCCTATTCCGGAGCGCCATACGTAGTCCTGAACCAGAACATCCCGGTCTTTACTACGGCGGATCTGTCCTATCTGCCGTTCGAATCGTACAGCCCTCTGGACTCTCTGGGCCGCTGCGGAGAAACGTTTGCCTGCCTGGGCAAGGAACTGATGCCGACGGGAAGCCGGGAATCCATCGGGCAGATCCGTCCCAGCGGATGGCATACCGTCCGTTACGACGATCTGATCCCGGATAAATATCTGTTCAACCGCTGCCATCTGATCGGATATCAGCTGACCGCAGAGAACGCGAACGAAAGGAATCTCATCACCGGCACCCGTTACATGAACGTGGAAGGGATGGAACCTGTGGAGACTGTGATCGCCAATTACATCCGGCGGACCGGCAATCACGTGCTGTACCGGGTCACGCCGGTGTTCGACGGGACAGACCTGGTCGCAACAGGCGTGCATCTGGAAGCTCTTTCCGAAGAAGACGCGGGGAAGGGCGTCAAATATAATCTGTTTTTCTATAACGTGCAGCCCGGCATTGAGATCGACTATGCGACGGGAGACAGTCGTCGGGCGGCCGCTGCGCCTGCACAACCTGAGGCAGACCCTGCGCCGGAACGTGATCCCGGCAGCGAAGCCTCCCAGCCCGGTGCGCAGGCGGAGACCTATACCTATATCGTCAATATCAACCCGAGCAGCAAGAAGATCCATCTTCCCTGGTGCCCGTCCGTGGCAAAGATGAACGAACAGAATAAGTGGTACACGGAGTGGACGCTCGACCAGCTGCTGGATGCCGGATATACCCAGTGTAAAAACTGCAACCCCTGATAAGGAGACCCCATGAGACCTGAATTCCAAACGATCTACAACGAGAAACTTACCACCGCCGCCGAAGCGGTAAAGTGCATCAAGTCCGGAGACAGAGTCTACGCCGGCACGGCGTCGTCCTGGGCTTACGGCCTGCTGGACGCGCTGTGGGAGAGGCGGCACGAGCTCGAAGGCGTTACGGTGATGGGCAGCAACGGCTATCAGCCCACCCCCGTCTACGACGAGACCGAGGACAATCCGTTCCTGTTCAACACCTATTTCATGGGGTTCAACGAGCGCAAGCAGCAGGCGGCGGGCAATCCTGTCACCTACGGATCCGTGCATCTTTCGCTGGTGGACATCTGGTCCGAATACATCGCGAAGCCGGACGTCGTATTCTTCGAAGTGAGCCAGCCGGACGAGAACGGCTACATGAGCTACGGCCCCTCCGGCACGGCCTGCGGACCGAAACTGAAGGAAGTAGGCAAGAAGATCCTCGTGCAGGTGAACCGCCACACGCCGTACGTGCTGGGGGAGGAGAACCTGATCCACGTCTCCGAGGTGGACGCGATCTGCGAGATCGACAGACCCTACGCGAAATACGAAGTGATGGAACCCGATGATCTGTCCAAGCAGATCGCTGCCCACATCCTGAAGGAGATCCCCGACGGCGCTACGTTCCAGCTGGGTCTGGGCAACATCTCCACCGCCATCGGATACGGTCTGCACGAGAGGAACGAACTGGGCATCCACACGGAACTGCTCAATCAGCCCATGCTGGAACTGATGAGGAGCGGCAATGTAACGAATACCCGCAAGGGCTACATGGATGGCAAGACGGTGTTCAGCTTTACCTTCGGCAACCCCGACCTGTACGAGGCGCTGGATCATAACGAGCAGTTCTACGTCGTGCCGTTCCACACGGCGAATGACCCCCGGATCATCTGCCAAAACCGCAACATGATGTCCATCAACGCCACCATGTCGCTCAACCTGTTCGGCGAAGCGGCCTCCGAGTGCGTTGCCTGGAAGCAGTATTCTGCCGTGGGCGGGCAGCTGGACTTCGTGCGGGGCGCCCAGTGGTCCGAAGGAGGAAAGTCCTTTATCGCCACCACGTCCAGCTTTATGAAGAACGGCAAGCGGGTGTCCAAGATCGTTCCGTTCTTTGCGCCGGGCACCCCGGTGACCACCCCCAGATCCGACATTCAGTACGTAGCGACGGAATTCGGCTGCGTCAACCTGAAAGTCCTCAACATGGACGACAGGGCGCGCGCCATCATCTCCATCGCACACCCGGATTTCCGCGAGGAACTCACAGAACAGGCGAAGAAGGTGGGATTGATCAGATAGCACGGTTTCGCCGCGCTACGGGCCGGTTTCGGGCCTTAAAACGCATAACAAAACGGAGCTGGAATCTTCCTGCTCCGTTCTTTTACGGAAAACTCTATTTCTCCAGCATCTCGAGGAATTCTGCCGAAGGCTCCTCGCCGTATTCGCAGATCTCGAAGACTTCCACGTGGCCGATCTCCTCGGCTTTTTCTCCGAACTTCTCCACGACTTCCGCCGCATACTCGCTGCGGAAGCGGGCAAACAGGCGGTCGTAGCGCTCTGCCAGATCCTGCGCTTTCTTCTCCTTCGGCCAGGGTGCCTTTTCCATGTTGTCGGGCCAGTACATCCAGTCGAAGTACTGACTCTCGTGGCAGCAGGCTGCTTTTACGAGCGTATCCAGCTGACCGTCGATGGGAACGACGATGTCCGCGCAGAAGGGGTAGGGCTTCTGGAACGAATCGTGCCAGAACAGCATCACGGGCGCATACCGCATGGCCGGCGTATCCGGGCAGCAGGCCGGGACCGTCAGCAGATAGGACGCGTCCTGCACCAGCAGGGCAGCGTTCCGGTGATCCGTATGATAGTCGTTCGGCCGGTTCGTGATGACGAGATCCGGCGCAAATTCCCGGATGTAGCGGATGAGCCGTTCACGGTTCTCCACGCTCGCCGTCAGCCGGGTATCCTCGATGTCCCAGACGTCGTAACGGCCGCTGAAGAGCGCGCCGCTTGCGGCGGCTTCTGCTTTCCGGATCTCCGCCAGTTTTTCGCCGGCCAGATCGGGATCGTAGGTGCCGCGGCTGCCGTCCGTCAGGGAGAGAAGTCTTACTTCCCAGCCCTTGTCCGCCAGCTTTTTCAGCAGTCCGCCGGCGCTGGTGTCCGCGTCGTCGGGATGGGCGCCGATGCTCAATACTTTCAGTCTTTTTTCTTCCATGGGAGCCTCCTATCTTGCCAGGATCGCCCGGTACTTCGCTTCTTCTTCGCCGTTAGCCATGATGAAATGGCCTTCTTCGATCTCGATCCACCGGGGCGGATCGTTCTCATAGTGATGCACCGAAGGATCGTACACCTTGACGACTTTCTTCTTCTCGTTGTCCGGATCGGGCATCGGGATGGCCGACAGCAGCGCCTGGGTGTAGGGGTGCAGCGGGTGAGCGTACAGCTTCTCCGTCTCCGCCAGCTCCACGATGACGCCTTTGTGAATGACCGCGATGCGGTCCGTGATGAACCGCATGACGGACAGGTCGTGGGCGATGAAGAGATAGGTGAGACCTCTCTCTTTCTGCAGTTTGCTCATCAGGTTGAGCACCTGCGCACGGATGGAGACGTCCAGCGCGGAGATCGGTTCGTCCGCGATGATGAATTCCGGCTCCATAATGAGGGCTCTGGCGATGCCGATCCTCTGCCGCTGACCCCCGGAGAACTCGTGGGGGAAGCGGGTGGCGAACTCGGGCAGCAGTCCTACGTCGGACAGCGCCTGGGAGACGCGTTCCTCCCGCTCTTCCTTCTTCATGTCCGGATGGACGTTCATTAAGCCTTCGGAGACGATGTAGTCCACCTTGGCGCGTTCGTTCAGCGATGCCATCGGGTCCTGGAAGATCATCTGGATCTTTTGGGTCACCATCTTGTCCATCTCTTTGGAGATCTTGCCGGAGATGCGCTCTCCCTTGAACAGGACTTCGCCCGCGGAGATGGGGTTGATGCGGATGATGGCGCGGCCGATCGTGGTCTTGCCGGAGCCGGATTCGCCGACGAGGCCGAAGGTCTCGCCTTTATAGATGTCGAAGTTGACGCCCTTGACAGCCACGAAAGCTTTTCGGCCCTTGCCGAAGGTCACCTCCATGTTCCGCACGGAGCACAGCACTTCTCTTCCTTTGTAGTCGATCATTCTTCCACACCTCCCACATGGATATTGCGGATGTGCCGGATGATCTCCGGCGGATCCACCTTCGGGGCTCTGGGATCCAGCAGCCAGGTCCTGGCCTTGTGGGTCGGGGAGACGTCGAAGTAGGGCGGGCGGTGCTCAAAATCGATCTTGAGTGCCCTGGGGTTTCTGGGTGCGAAGGCATCGCCCCGGATGACGTTGAACAGATTCGGAGGCGTGCCCTTGATGGCGTACAGGTCGTTCCCCTTGATGCCCAGCTGGGGCAGGGAGGACAGCAGCGCCCAGGTATAGGGGTGCCGCGGGTCGTAGAATACCTCTTCGCAGGTGCCCACTTCCACGATGTCGCCGGCGTACATGACGGCGATCCTGTCGGCCACATTGGCTACGACGCCCAGGTCGTGGGTGATGTAGATGGTCGTAAGACCGTACTTTTCCTTCAGGTTGCGGATGAGCTGCAGGATCTGGGCCTGGATCGTAACGTCCAGAGCCGTGGTGGGCTCATCGCAGATGAGGATCTGGGGGTTGCAGGCCATGGCGATGGCGATGACGACTCTCTGGCGCATGCCGCCGGAGAACTCGTGGGGATACTGCTTGGCGCGGCGTTCCGCCTCGGGAATGCCTACGTCCTGCAGGATCTCCACCGCCTTTTTGCTGGCCGCTTCGCCCTTTAACCCCTGGTGGAGCTTAAGGGCTTCTTCGATCTGCCAGCCTATGGTCTTCAAGGGGTTGAGGGAGGTCATCGGGTCCTGCATCACCATCGCGACTTCCTTGCCGCGTATGGTCTGCCATTGTTCCTCGGTCTTGTATTTCGCCAGGTCGACGGGATGTTCCGGATCCATGCCGTAATACCAGATCTCGCCGGAGTCCACCCAGCCGTTCTTGTCCAGAAGACCGATGAAGTTCTTGGTGAAGACGGATTTGCCGGAGCCGGATTCGCCGACGATGGCCAGGGATTCGCCCTTGTGCAGGTCCAGGGAGATGCCCCGGATCGCGTTGAGCACTTTGCCGCGGAGGCTGAACTTTACATGCAGATCCTTTACGGAAAGGATGATATCTCCGTTGTTTAACATGTGTCTGCCTCCTTTCTATACGTGGTTTCTCGGATCGGACGCGTCCGCGAACGTGTTGCCGATCAGATAGAACGATACGGTGATGAACGTGACCACCAGAGCCGGGAAGATCAGCTGGTACCGGCTGCTGGTCATCATCATCTTGCGGCCTTCCTCCACCAGGTTGCCCAGGGAGGCGATGTTCTTCGGCATGCCCAGGCCGCAGTAGGTGAGGAACACCTCGTCGGAGATGACCGACGGGATGGCCAGCGCGGTCTGCAGCATGATGACGGACACCATGTAAGGCAGCAGGTTCTTGATCATGATCTTGCCGGTGCTGGTGCCCAGGCAGCGCGACGCGAGGTTGTAGTCTCTGTCGCGGATCATCAGGATCTGGTTGCGGATGAACCGGGCCATGCCCAGCCAGCCCACGCAGCACATGGAGATGATCATCGTGGCCATGCCCGGACGCAGGATGTAGGAGATCAGGATGAGGATGATCGTTCTCGGGATGTTGTCGATGATGTTGTAGACTTCCGTGAGGAAGGCGTCCAGTTTGCGGACATAGCCCCACAGGATGCCGATCGTGATGCCGATCACGTTATCGCTGATCGCGACGATCAGTGCGATCAGCAGCGACGTTCTCGTGCCGCTCCACACTCTGGCCCACAGATCCTGGCCGACGGCGTTGGTGCCGAACCAGAAGTCGTGGCTGGGCGGGAGATTTCTCATGACGGACCCGTCGTCGAAATCGTAGATCTGGGCGGGGGGCCGCTGACCCGGCAGATGGGGCTGGATGATCGTAAATGCGATGAGGAGCAGCAGCGCGACGAGCAGGAATCTCGCCAGCCTGTTGTTCCAGAACGCGCGGAACGTGCTGCGCCAGTAGGAATAACTGGAGTAGCCGGTCTTTTCCGCCAGGGTATCGTCGTATTCCGCCATCTCGAAACGGGAAGGATCGAGCGCGGCGACCTGCTCGGGCGTAAGATCGTCGGGAAGGGAATCCCGGAGCGCTTTCTCGAGCTGATCCGCCATGCCTTCCGAGGCTTTTTCCATGACGGCGCCTTTTCTAAACAGACTCATCAGCGGCTCTCCTCCTTTCCGGTAAGACTGATGCGCGGGTCAACGAGCACCATGAGGATGTCGCCCAGGAACAGGCCGATGATGCCCACCGAGGCGAAGATGAGGACCAGCGCCTGTACCATCGTGTTGTCCTGGCGCTGGATGACGTCGATCAGCAGACCGCCCATGCCGGGAACGGAGTAGATCGACTCCACATATAGGGAACCCATGATGGTGAAGAGCAGGGACGAGGGGATCGTCTGGACCATGGGCACGAAGGCGTTGCGGAACACGTGCTTCATCATGACCGCCTTGTTGGATACGCCCTTGGCGCGGGCCAGTTTTACGTAGTCCTGGTTCATCTGGTCCACCATATACCGGCGCATCCACATACCGTAGTTGGCGATGGAGGGAAGGGCCAGGGATATGATGGGAAGGATCCATGAGATGGGTTTGCTGTCGTTGTATAGCATCGGCAAGCCTGTTCCTTTTGTCGCGTACATCTGGATAAACAAGAAGTACACGGCGGAAGGGGCAGCCTGCAGGAACACGATAAAGCCGGTGCCCAGTTTGTCGGGCCACTTGCCTTTGCTTCGCGCCATGACCGCGCCTAAAGGGATGCCGATGAGGAGGGAGAGGCCCATGGCCATCGCTCCCAGTTTCGCGGAGATCTTGATCTTCGGCTTGATGATCTTGACGATGTCCACGTTTTCGCGGTAGATCCAGGATTTGCCCAGGTCGCCCCGCGCGAGATTTCGGTAAAAGTTGAATAATTGCACGGGAACCGGTTTGTCCAGTCCCTTCGCAGCCAGTTTCGCTGCGATGACTTCTTCGCTCAGCTTATCCACGTTCGGTCCCAGATAGCCTTCGATGGGCATCAGGCGCAGCAGACAGAAGATGAGCGTAATGATGATAAAAAGGCTGAGAAGGGCTGCGCCGAAGCGCTTGAGTATGTATTTCGCCACCTTTTCATCCTCCTTCTGTGTTTGATTGAGAAAAGAGGGTGTCCCTTCAGCATTGGCATGCCTTTTGGGACACCCTCCACTTTATTGCGCTTTTCTATTGAGATTTGGAGATCTCAAAGCGTCCTATTTTGCCTTGTCGGCTTCCCAGGCCTCGGTAGCCTTTTCGAATTCATCCATGGAGTAGGACTTTTCGAGCAGGTGCATGCCCTTATACTTGTAGGCGCAGATGCCGGCCATCGCGTTCTCTGCTTCGTAGAGAGCGAGCTTGGACGCAACGTAGCCGTCGTTGTACTGCTGATAAGGGATCAGCAGGCCTTCGGTCAGGGCGTATTCTTCCGCCTTGGCGAACAGTTCGTAGCGGGCGTTCAGTTCCTTTTCGGCTCTGGCCGCTTCGACCAGGGAGTTGAAGACCATCTGCGGGGTTCCGACCAGTTCTTCGTCGTCGATCACGTTGTTGGCGTAATCTTCTTCGGTATAGATGTAGCCGGTCTTGTATTCATCGCCTTCGATGTATTCTTGAGAACCGAAGGTCCAGCCGTAACCGAAGGGTTCGAAGTAGGTCGCGGGATCTGCGTAGTCCGGGGACCAGCCCTGTTCGTAGAGGCCCCACTTGCCGGGACGGCGGACTTCACCGATGAAGTTCGTGGTCGGGCCGGCGTAGACCGTAATGTCGATGTAGTCGGTGCCGAGCAGTTCTTCGAGCTGCTTTTCGATCAGCTGGAAGGAGTTGTCCATGTTCGGCGTGGAGGGGTTGTAGAATACGGGGATCTGGATGGGCAGGGGCACGCCGGCGGCTTCCAGTTCGGCCTTGGCAGCATCTCTGAATTCCAGAGCCTTGGCTTCGTCATAGAAGCCCTTGGACAGTTCGGGCAGGTTGCCGAACTCGGTGTAGTCTTTACCGTCGACCATCGCGAAGTCTGCGGGGATCATCAGATTCGTAACGCGTTCTTCCGCATAGTAGGGGTCGTAAGCGGACAGGCAGTAAGCCTTGTTGAGACCGTACACGATGGACATACGCCAGTTCTTGTTGTTGACGGCTGCTCTGTAGGCTTCGTTTGCTGCTTCGTCATCCATCTTCGGGTTGAAGTTGAACAGCATGTACATGATGGTGCCCAGCTTCTTGGACTGGTGGACGTACTGGGCGTTGTCGCCGTTGAGCCATTCATCCAGGATGTTGGTGGTGACGGAGCAGGAGTCGATCTCGCCGCGCAGGAACATTTCCGGAGCGATGGAGTCTGCCTGAGCGTTATACTTGCCGTTTACCTTGGTGATGTAGACCTTGTCTGCGTCGAAGTAATTCTCGTTCTTGACCCAGATCATCTCTTCCTGGGGCAGCCAGCTCTGGCAGATGTAAGCGCCGCAGTACAGGATCTTGTCGTAGTCGGTACCGAATTCGTTGGTGACGAGCTCTTCTTCGCCGCTGTCGTTGATGGTCGGAGTCGGATTCTCGACTTCGCAGGAATTATAGAATTCCTCGTTGACCGGCAGATAGCAGCCGTAGGTGAGCAGGGTGAGGAAGTAAGCGCAGGGCTGCTTTAAGTGGTAGACCAGCGTGTAGTCGTCTACCGCTTCCACGCCCAGCTGCGTAAAGTCGTCGATGACGCCATTGTACAGTTCGGAGCCGTTGACGATGTAAGAGGTGAGCATGTCGGGCATATCGGAGTCGAACTTAACGTCTGCGACCAGTCTAGCCGCCATAACGAAGTCGTTGGCGGTAACGGGTGCATACTCTTCGCCTTCGCAGGTATACCACTTGGCGTCATCTCTCAGATGGAAGGTCCAGGTGAGACCGTCTTCGCTCTCTTCCCAGCTGGTAGCCAGGTCGGGAACGATGTTGCCTAAGTTGTCGTACTCGATCAGGGTATCGACGAAGTTTGCCAGGGGCTTCTGGTTCGCCGATACGGAGGTCGCCAGATAGTTCATGCTGGTGATCTCTTCGGAATACAGATAGTCATATTCCGTGTCGCTGGAGTAAGGAATACCGGTGTAGGGATCTGCGCCGGCAGCTTCTCCGCCTTCGCCGCCTGCAGGCTGGTCGGAACCGCCGCCGGTGCAGCCGGCAAACATTCCGATGACCATGACCACTGAAAGCAGCAGTGCAAGATACTTCTTCATAATTTTCCTCCTTATGAAAATACGCATCTATACTGCAATATGCAGTATCAATACATGTACTATTATACTACATCTTCACACAGCCTTCACAATTCATTCTCGCATTTTGTGCGTATTTCTCAAATTATGCGACGAATTTGCTATAATAAAAAAGGTTTCAACACAAAGGAGGATTTTCTGTGGAAAAAATGCGGAGGTTTGCGGTTTTATTCGCATTTATCTTATTTCTTACGGCCTGTTCCGGGGGTCAGCAGGGCACACTGAATGAACCTGCGGAGAACGCTCCTGCCATCGCTCCCATTTCCGGGGAGGGCATCGTCATCGAAAACGGCATGACGCAGCAGATCGCCTCGTACACCGATCCGATGAAAGAGGATTACACGAACGAGGGGAGCGAGCTCCTGCGGTTCGTCGTCTATGTGGAAACGGATAACGATACGGATATGGACGGAAAACCGGATCTCGTAAAGACCATGGTACAGGTGCCGCTGCAGGCGGCCTCCGGCGTGTATAAAGCACCGGTGATCTACGAAGCCCGGCCCTACATCGGCGGCATGTATGCCTACCAGCCGCAGCTTCCGGCCGCAGGGGAGTACGAATTCGACATCGCGGACATGTACGCGCAGCCTGAGAAGCGCACGCCTGCCGGCAGCGTCAGCACGCTGCAGCATGCAGCGGCGGTCGATCCCTCCGACTGGGTCTATACCTTCGAGAACGACCCCTTTCAGCAGCAGTTCATGGGAAATCTAACGACCTACGACTACTATCTCGTAAGAGGCTATGCCGTTGTGCAGTCCGCAGGTCTTGGTACCTGGGGCTCCGAAGGGCTGGAAGTGTGCTGCAGCCAGGCAGAAGCGGACGCGTTCCGCTGCATCGCCGAATGGCTTACGGGCGACCGCAAGGCGTACACCGATAAGGAAAACAACATCGAGATCGCGGCGGACTGGAGCAGCGGGCGCATCGGCATGACCGGAAGATCCTACGCCGGCGCCATGGCCTTCGAAGTGGCGGCATCCGGTGTGAAAGG